>LUMP01000078.1_pt1 | contig 27776 bp, 29 predicted proteins | sample 729641 | NCBI WGS metagenome assembly LUMP01 (sample SAMN03860260, study PRJNA289734) | marine metagenome | biome: seawater column; feature: ocean; material: water; isolation source: Red Sea water column Station 12 - depth 47m | place: Saudi Arabia: Red Sea | collected 2011-10-15 | depth 47 m | reverse complement strand
GTTTGGACCAACCCCCATAATTCCTCTAATCCCTCCAGTACCGAATTCAAGATTTTTATAAAATGCGTCATCAAAATCTTTTGGGTTTTCTTTCTTTAAATTTTTAGCTGTAGTTATGGTTTCAGTATCAAAAATATTTGAACACCATTCTTCAAAATTTTTTGAAATTAAATCCATAACTAGCTTCGTTTTATCTCTTCTTTAATTATGTAATTATCCTTTCTTTTTCTAGTTCTAAGAATTATTTCACCCAAAAAACCAGCTAAAAAGAATTGTAATCCTATTATCATTGCGGCTAAAGAAATAAAGAATTCAGGCCTTTCAGTAATTAATCTACCTGATGTATTTATAAATAGCTTATCAATCCCTAAATAAATTGAAAAAATAAAACCTACTAATAAAATTATAGTTCCAAATAAACCAAAAAAATGCATAGGTCTTTTTCCAAATCTTTCGATGAAAGACAGGGTTATTAAATCAAGAAAACCTTTTATAAATCTATCAGCTCCATATTTTGTTTTACCGTGTTTTCTTGGATGGTGAAGAACTATTTTTTCGCCGATTTTATTGAACCCTGAATTTTTAGCTAAAACTGGTATGTATCTGTGCATGCCACTAGTTAATTTAATTTCTTTTATCACATCTGACTTATATGCCTTAATTCCACAGTTAAAATCATTTAACTTAATACCTGAAGATAACCTAGCGGCCCAGTTGAATAGCTTGGATGGTAAATTTTTAAATATTACAGAATCATATCTTTTTTTCTTCCATCCAGAAACTATATGGTAATCTTCATTAATTAATACATTGTAAAGTTGTAAAATCTCATTTGGATCATCTTGTAAATCTGCATCCATAGTTACAACTACTTCACCTCTGGTTGATTTAAATCCAGCAGAAAGTGCCATAGATTTACCATAGTTTGTTAAAAATCTAATTGCTCTAGTATTATGAACTCTTTTTGTAACATCTTTAATAATATTCCAAGAATTGTCAGAACTTCCATCATCAATAAATATAATTTCATAATTCAATGATGAATTTGAAAGAGAAGAAACTATTTTTGAATGTAATTCGTCAATAGATTCATCTTCATTATAAAGCGGTATAACTATCGATAAATCCATCATTTAATTTTGGTAAAGTTAGTAAGATAATATCTATTAGTTTTAATTATTGCATAATTATAAAAAAAAGCTAAATTTGCATCCGTTATTATAGAAATGAAAAAAGGTATACATCCAGAAAATTACAGATTAGTTGCTTTTAAAGACATGTCAAATAATGATGTGTTTATAACTAAGTCTGCAGTTGAAACTAAAGATTCAATATCAGTAGACGGTATTGATTATCCTCTTGTTAAATTAGAGATATCAAGAACATCGCACCCTTATTACACTGGAAAAACTAAACTTGTTGATACAGCTGGTAGAATTGATAAGTTTAAAAATAGATATGCCAATGTTTCATTAAAATCAAAGCAATCTCCAGTAGAAGAAGCTACAGTAGAAGAGGCCCCAGTTGCAGAGGAAGCTCCAGTAGAAGAGGCTCCAGTTGCAGAGGAAGCTCCAATAGAAGAGGCTCCAGCTACTGAAGAAAATTCTTCGAATGATAGTGACGAGGAAGAAAAATAATTTTTATAATTTCTTTACTACTCTTTTTAAATTTAGTTGATTTATGGCATTTGCTTCTAGTCCTGAAATATTTTTAGGTACTATCCTGACACTCATGTCATAATACAATGGAATAATTGGCGAATATCTTCTTATTATATTTTCAAGATCATTACTGATTTTTTCATACGAAATTGACTTTTTATTACCTATTAGTTCGTATAATTCATCAAAATTTCTATCGCTAAAAAATGTATAGTTTGGACCTTTCGGAGTATGATTTTTTGAATAGAATAGTGAAAAATAATTTTCAACATGGGGATAATCAGCTATCCAACTTGCTCTAAATGCATCAAATTTTCCAGTTGCTTTTCCTTGTCTTAGGATTGAAGGGGGTGTAATTTCTATTTGAACTTGAACTCCAATTTTTTGAAGCTCTGATTGAATAAATTCTAAAATATCTAAATACTGGGAATCTGAAACAATTGTAATGTTTATTTCATCAATATCATTATTTGACTTATAAATGGAAATTAATTTTTTTGATAGATCAGGGTCATAATTGTATCTGGGTAAATAAAAACTATTATTCAATCCATTAGGTACAATACCACTTTCAGCAGGATAACCTATATTTTTTCTTAAATATTGCATCATTTTTTTTCGATCTATACCAGAATTAATAGCATATCTAAGTAATGTGTCTTTTTTAATGTTGTTTTGAATATTAAATCCAATATATTCAGTATTTAAGTATGGCGATTTTAAAAGATTAAAATTTGAAGAAAATCTAGGGTTTAAATCACCTTTATAATCAAAAATTTGATCAATTATCGAGTTTTCAGGTGAACTAACCATGTCTAATCTTCCAGATAGAAGTTCCATGAATTCACTTTTTTTATCAGGAATAAATGAAATTGCTATACCATCTAAATAAGGTAATTTTTGACCAAGAGAATCATGTTCAAAATAGTTTTTATTTTTTGATAAAACCAATTTTACATTTTCATCCCACTTCTTAAATTTAAATGGCCCAGTTCCAATTGGTTTTTTAGAAAATTTATCACCAAGTACAGTTACAATCTCGTGAGGAACTACAGAACAATATTTCATGCTTAAAATTCCAAGAAATGGATCAAATTCTTTTTTGAGCTCAATCTGAAATATAGAGTCGTTAATTGCTTTAAAATCCTTTACATTATTAAATACCCAGTACCCTGGAGAAGCTATTTTGTTATCTATTAATCTATTGAAACTATATTCAAAATCTTTCGCTTTTACTTTTCTAGTTAAATTTTTACCAAAAAGTTCAGAATTATGAAAATATACATCCTGACGAATTTTGAATGTATATGTTCTTTTATCCTCACTTATTGTCCATGAAGAAGCAATATCTCCTTTAATTTCCAAATTTTTATCTAATTGAACAAGACCATTAAAAATTTGATTGATTGGCCAAATATTTCTAAGTGTTGATGAAAATGCAGGATCTAATGAACTAATATTTGAATATTCATTGTATTTAAAAATATTGTTTTCTATATCAGAGTCTTTTTCGCAAGATGAAAGTAAGATTCCAAAAAGAATAATAATTAAAAAACCAATGTTTGTTTTGTTGGAGATAGATTTATATTTGCAGAAATTATTCAAAATTGAATGTAGCATTTAAGACATTAGGATGTAAACTAAATTACTCAGAAACTTCTTCAATTTCAAGAGATTTTGAAAATAAAGGATATAATAAAGTTTCATTTAAGGAAAATGCGGATATATATGTAATTAATACATGTTCTGTTACCCAAAATGCTGATAAAGAGTTTAAATATTTAGTCAACAGAGCAAAAAAAAACAACCCCAAATCTAAAATTATTGCCATTGGATGTTATGCTCAGTTAAAGCCTAAAGAAATTGGACAGATCGACGGAGTTGATCTTGTTCTTGGTGCTGACAAAAAGTTTGATGTATTAAATTACATTGAAAATAATGAGTCTCATTCGTGTGAAATAAATAATGTTAAATCATTTCAAACATCATATTCTCTTGGTGATAGAACAAGATCTTTTTTAAAGGTTCAAGATGGATGTGATTATAAATGTACATATTGTACTATCCCTTTAGCTCGTGGAAAATCAAGAAGTGGTAAGATTAATGAAATTACAGATAATGTAAAAACACTAGTAGATAAAGGGATAAAAGAAATAGTTTTAACTGGTGTAAATATTGGTGATTATGGAATAATGCATGGAGACTTAAAAAAAGAATCAACCTTTTTAGATCTCATAAAAAATATAGATAAAGTTTCTGGACTTGAGAGAGTCAGAATTTCATCTATCGAACCTAACTTGTTAAGCGACGAAATTATTCACTTTGTTAGTGAGAGTAAAAAATTTATGCCTCATTTTCATGTTCCTCTTCAAAGTGGGTCAGATAAAATACTCAAATTGATGAAAAGAAGATATCTCAAAGATCTTTATGAAAGCAGAGTTGAGAAAATTAAAAATTTAATTCCTGATTGTTCAATTGGAGTTGATGTTATTGTAGGTTTTCCTGAAGAAGATGAAAATGATTTTATGGAAACTTATAAATTTTTAGAAAAATTAGATGTATCATATTTACATGTTTTTTCTTATTCGGAAAGAGATAATACAGAGGCAATTAAATTAAAAAATAAAAACTCTAGCAATATTAAAGGAAGTAGAAGTAAAATCTTGAGAGATTTATCGGAAATCAAAAAAAATAATTTTTATAAAAATAATATAGGAGATAAGAGAAAGGTATTATTTGAATCTGAAAATAAAAACGGATTTATTCACGGTTATTCAGATAATTATATTAGAGTAAAAACACTTTGGGCATCAAATCTTGTTGATAATATAAATAATGTGATATTAGATAAAATTGATAGTGATAATTTAGTAATAGCTAGAAATATTTAAATTCTAACTCCAACAGGAAGAAGTTCCATGTATTCTCTGTGACTTTTTATAAATTTTTTAATTTCAAGATCAGTTGGCATCATCCTTAATTTTTTTTCTTTAATTATCTCAAATATTTCGGTTAGAAACCTATCCTTAAAATCATTATCAGCGTCTTTTGGAATTATTATTTTAGTCAAGAATATTTTTCTTTCTTGAAGAGCATATTCAACCTTAGCTAAATTACCATTGATTTCAACTTCAAATTGACGCAAAAAATTATTATCATTGATATCAAGTGCTGACATAAAGATTAGTTGTTTAATTTAGCAGCTGTTTACATGATGCCAGGAATGGCGGCAAATCCTTTAATATTTGAACGAATAATTCTTCCTAATAATTTTAAAATCAATTATTTGGAATGGTTAATGCCCTCAGAAAATGAAGAATTTGATAAGTATATTTCTAGACTTTCAAAATTAATCATAGGAAAAAATATAGTTTTAATTGGGGTCTCCTTTGGAGGAATAATTGTTCAGGAGATAGCTAAAATAATATCTGTTCATAAAGTTATTATAATCTCAAGCGTTAAAACTAGTAAGGAATTACCTTTTCTTATGCAGCTAGGAAAAAATATTGGTGCTCATAAATTTTTTCCTGTTAATTGGTTACAGAGTTTTGAATCATTAGCTCAATTTGCCTTAGGTCCTTCAATAAATAAAAAAATTGAGTTATATAGAAAATATTTATCTGTAAGAGATAAAAAATATCTTAGATGGTCAATTGACAAAATTACTGGATGGAACAATGATAATTATCCTGACAATTTGATACACATTCATGGAACACATGATTTAGTTTTTCCTTCAATTTATATAAAAGATGCAATATTTATAAAGAAAGCAACTCATGCAATGATTTTAGTTAATGCTAAATGGTTTAATGATAATCTCCCGGATTTAATTTGTAAAAACTAAATTCTTTTCATTTGAGTTTGCATCAATTTGATTTGTTGCGTTAACATCCCATGACTATCAAGTTTTTTTGCCTCATTTAGTAATTGTGTAGCTTCTCTTTTTCTTCTTTTTTGCATTAAAATTCCTGCAAGACTAAGTTTTGCCATAGCAAGATCTTGACTCATGTTTAGTCCATATTGAATAGCTTTTTTAAAAAATTTTTCAGCTTGAGTTAAGTTTTTTTGTGAATAGATGATACCAAATAAATAATTATAGTATCCGACTTGTTTTTTTGTTAATGAAGATTCGGGATTTTTAATTTTATTTAGCCAGTTTTCAGTTCCATCAAAGTCTTGTTTTCTCATTTTTAAAAAAGCCATAATTAAAATTTCATTTTTAAAATAAAGAAGTAAAAAAATTAAACTCAAAAAAATTAAAGCAATTCCATTTCCGATATTATCTAAGGTGAATTGATAGATGGAATACCCAAATACCAACAAGCAAAGAATTAGTTTATATATTTTATTAAACATTTAAATTATTTTCAACGAAATTACTAAAAGAAATTTATTCACATTTAGTTTTAATAAAAGTAATTTATTGTATATTTGGCCGAATTTTAAAGATCTCAACTGATGAAAAGAACTTATCAGCCATCAAACAGAAAAAGAAAAAACAAACATGGTTTTAGAGAAAGAATGTCTACAGCAGAAGGCAGAAAAGTTCTTGCATCTAGAAGAGCTAAAGGAAGAAAAAAATTAACTGTTTCTTGTGAGCCAAGCCATAAAAAATAAGTTGATAAAAAAAATATAAAAAAAGGTGTTGCTATTATTAGTAACACCTTTTTTTTGATATATTAATAACCTAAAAAGATGCCCCTAAGAAAAGACCTAAAAAGTATCCTTATTATTGGTTCAGGACCAATTATAATTGGACAAGCATGTGAATTTGATTATTCTGGATCTCAAGCACTTAGATCATTAAAAGAGGATGGTATTGAAACTATTTTAATCAATTCTAATCCTGCAACTATAATGACTGATCCAGTGATGGCAGATCACATTTATTTACTTCCGCTAAACACCAAATCCATAAAAAAAATTCTTTCTAAGCATAAAATAGATGCAGTTTTACCAACAATGGGTGGTCAGACAGCTTTGAATTTATGTATAGAGGCTGATGAAAAAGGGATTTGGGAAGAATTTGGTGTTGAAATCATTGGGGTTGATATTGATGCTATCCAAATTACTGAAGACAGAGAAAAATTTAGATTGCTGTTAGATAAAATTGATATTCCTTATGCTCCTTCTGAAACAGCTTCATCATTTTTAAAAGGTAAAGAAATTGCTCAAGAGTTTGGATTTCCTTTATGTGTTAGACCCTCTTTTACATTAGGTGGTACGGGTGCATCTATTGTATATGAAAAAGAAAAATATGACACTCTTCTCAAAAGAGGCTTGGAAGCTTCTCCAATTCATGAAGTCATGATAGATAAGGCATTGATTGGATGGAAGGAATATGAATTAGAGTTGTTAAGAGATAAAAATGATAATGTTGTAATAATTTGTACTATCGAGAATATGGATCCGATGGGCATCCATACAGGTGATTCAATAACTGTTGCGCCTGCCATGACCCTTTCTGATACCACATATCAAAAAATGAGGGATATGGCTATTAAAATGATGAGAAGTATTGGTGATTTTGCTGGTGGATGTAATGTTCAGTTTGCCGTAAGTCCTGATGAAAAAGAAGACATCATTGCTATTGAAATAAACCCCAGAGTTTCTCGATCTTCTGCATTAGCGTCAAAAGCCACTGGATATCCTATTGCTAAAATTGCAAGTAAACTGGCAATTGGTTATTCTTTGGATGAATTAGATAATCAGATAACAAAATCTACTTCTGCATTGTTTGAACCCACATTGGATTATGTAATTGTTAAAATACCGAGATGGAATTTTGACAAGTTTGAAGGATCTGAAAGAACATTGGGATTACAAATGAAAGCTGTAGGAGAAGTCATGGCAATAGGAAGATCATTTCAAGAAGCATTGCATAAAGCAACACAATCTTTGGAAATTAAAAGAAATGGTTTAGGAGCAGATGGAAAAGGTTACACTGACTATCAAACAATAATAAATAAACTTAAGTATGCTAGTTGGGATAGAGTTTTTGTTGTTTATGATGCAATTAAAATTGGTATTTCATTAGAAAGAATTCACGAAATTACCAGAATTGACATGTGGTTCTTAAGACAATTTGAGGAATTGTCAATTCTTGAAGATGAAATTGAAAAATATAATATTGAAAACATTACAAAAGATCTTCTTTTAGAAGCAAAGCAAAAAGGTTTTGCTGACAGACAAATTGCTCACATGTTGGGTTGTTTAGAAAGTCAAGTTCACAAAAAAAGAAAAGATTTAAATATAAATAGGGTTTATAAGCTTGTTGACACATGTGCTGCTGAGTTCAAGGCAATGACTCCATACTATTATTCAACTTTTGAGCAGGAAATATCTACTTCTGATGGTAAAACATATACTCAAAACGAAAGTAAGTCAACTGATCGTGAAAAAGTAATTGTTTTAGGATCTGGCCCTAACAGAATTGGTCAAGGTATTGAATTTGATTATTGTTGTGTTCACGGTGTTCTTGCTGCCTCTGAGTGTGGATATGAAACTATCATGATAAATTGTAATCCAGAGACAGTATCTACTGACTTTGATGTAGCTGATAAATTATATTTTGAACCTGTTTTTTGGGAACACATTTATGATATAATTCAACATGAAAAACCTATTGGAGTTATTGTTCAACTTGGAGGGCAAACCGCTTTAAAATTAGCAGAAAAACTAGACAAGTATGGAGTGAAAATAATTGGAACATCTTTTGAATCTCTTGATCTTGCTGAAGACCGAGGTTCCTTTTCTGAGTTACTGAAAAAAAATAAAATACCTTATCCTGAATTTGGAGTTGCTCAAACAGCTGATGAAGCCTTGAAGTTATCTGACACTTTGAATTTTCCAATTTTGGTTAGACCATCTTATGTACTTGGAGGTCAAGGAATGAAAATTGTTATAAATAAAGAAGATTTAGAAGCACATGTGGTGGACTTACTACAAAAAATTCCAAATAATAAATTATTATTAGATCATTATTTGGATGGAGCCATAGAAGCAGAAGCCGATGCCATTTGTGATGGTGAAAATGTTCAAATTATCGGTATTATGGAACATATTGAGCCTTGTGGAATTCACTCAGGTGATTCTAATGCAACTCTACCTCCTTTTAATTTAGGTGATTTTGTAATGCAGCAAATAATTGACCATACCCACAAAATTGCATTAGAGCTTAACACAGTTGGTTTAATTAATATCCAGTTTGCTGTTAAAGATGATACAGTATTCATTATTGAGGCCAATCCAAGAGCATCCAGAACAGTTCCTTTTATTTCAAAAGCATATAAACAACCATATGTAAATTTTGCCACTAAAGTTATGCTTGGAAAGAATAAACTCAAAGACTTTAAGTTTGATCCAAAATTAGATGGATTTGCAATCAAACAACCTGTTTTTTCTTTCAGTAAGTTTCCTAATGTGGATAAAAGTTTAGGACCTGAAATGAAAAGTACGGGTGAGAGTATTCTTTTTATTGATGATTTAAAAGATGATGATTTTTATGAAATCTATTCAAGAAGAAAAATGTATTTAACCAAATAAGTTTTGGATTCAATAATTTTAATTCTTTTAGTTTTATCGAATATTGGTTTAGTACTTTATTTTTTTTCAAAAAGGAATAATAATAATCAATCTGATCTTATTCTGAAGATTTCTAATAACCTTACAAATCAAGTTCAAGACATTAGAAAAGAAATTAGTGAAAACTCAGAGAAAAGTAGAGTAGAGATTGAGTCAAAACTTCAAAACATTAATAAAGAAATTTCTGAATTTCAAATGAGTTCAAAAACTCAAATGCAGAAACAATTTTCTGATTCTAATAAAATAATTAAGGAAGTAACAGTAGAATTAGAAAAAATTAAAGGAACTAATGAACAAGTTTTAAGTTTTGCTAATCAGATGAAAACTTTAGAAAAGATTCTGGGTAATCAAAAGCAAAGAGGAATATTTGGTGAAATTCAGCTTGAAAACTTATTATCTAATGTTTTGCCACCTGAAATATTTCAAATGCAGTACTCATTTAAAGATGGTGGTATTGTAGATGCAATAGTAAAAGTAAATGATAATATAATTCCAATTGATGCTAAATTTTCTCTTGATAACTACAATAAAATGATAGAAAGCTCAGATGAAAATGAAATAAATCTTTTAGAAAAAAAATTCAAAGAGGATATTAAATCTAGAATTGATGAAACAGCAAAATATATTAGGCCTCAAGAAAAAACTTTAGATTATGCATTCATGTTTATACCTGCAGATGGATTATACCAAGATTTATTAAATAGCAGGGTAGGAAGTCTTAAGATTAGATCCAAAGAATTAGTTTCGTATGCATACCAAAAAAAGGTTATGATTGTTTCACCAATGAGTTTATTTCCTATGCTTCAAATTACTATGAAAGCTCTTAATAATTTAAAATTTGAAAAATCAATTGAGCTTGTTATTAAGAATGTTCAAAATTTGTCAGATCATTTAATAACTTATCAGACATATCATAATAAACTTGGAAATACATTGAATACTGTTGTTAACCACTACAATAGAACTTCAGATGAATTCAAAAAAATTGATAAAGATGTTATGAAGATTTCTGAAGGTAAATTTAATATTGATTTTCAAAAACAATTGATAGATAAGACTAGAGATAATGATTAGTCTGCAATAACAATTTTTTTATTCAATGCATATTTCAAACCATATTTCATTGCATAGCTATAAAATAAATCACCCATAATTGTGTAAACAAAAAATGGAAGAGCCATGTAATAGCAAAGAATGAAGCCTTCAATAGTTTTTGGATATCCAAGTATCCAAACTCCAAAATTTGACACAATAAAAAAAGTAGTACTTGAGAGGAGAATGGAGTAATTATTTATTTTTTGAAATTTAAATCCGATAAAGGTTATAGCAATAAAACTAAGGTAAACAAAAAGGTTTACCATGGATAAGCCTAAAATTAAATCAGAAATAAATAAGCCAATGATTGGTATTAAATAAGTTAAAATTTTGTTCTTAAAATGTATTGTTGAGAATAAAGCTATTGCAGTTATTGGAGTAAAATTTGGTGGATGAGGAATTAACCTAGATATAATAGCAATTCCAATAAGTATTATAATAAAATTCAACTTCTTCATATCAATAACCTGTATAGTTAAAAGGTGTAATTGAAAGTAATTCTTTTTTTACATTTTCAGAAATATCTAATTGAGATATGAAATCAATAAAAACCTTTTGATCAATTTTAGCATTATTTCTTGTTAAATCTTTAAGTAACTCATATGGTTTATCAACACCTTCTCGTCTTAAAATTGTTTGAATTGCTTCAGAAATTACAATCCAATTTTTTTCCAAGTCTTCAGTTATTTTTTGTTTATTAACAACTAATTTATTTAAACCTTTTATGGTAGATTTAATTCCAATAATGGTATGACTAATTGGTACACCCACATTTCTTAAAACAGTACTATCAGTTAAATCTCTTTGCAGCCTAGAAACAGGAAGTTTTGAAGATAAAAATTCAAAAATTGCATTAGCATAACTTATATTACCTTCACTGTTTTCAAAATCAATTGGATTCACTTTGTGTGGCATAGCAGATGAACCAACTTCATTTTTAATAATTTTTTGTTGAAAGTAATCCATAGAAATATATTGCCATAAATCTTTATTTAGATCTAGAATTATAGTGTTTATTCTTTTGAAATTATCAAATAATCTAGCCAAATTATCATAGTGTTCAATCTGAGTTGTTGGGTATGATAGTTTTAAATTTAGTTTTTTAGCAAAATTATTAGAGAAATTAACCCAATCTATTTTAGGAAAGGCAACTTTATGAGCATTCATATTTCCAGTAGCACCACCAAATTTACATGAGATAGGTATTGTTTTTATAACATTAAACTGTTCTATAATTCTAGATTTAAAAACATTTATTTCTTTACCTAATCTGGTAGGACTAGCTGGTTGTCCGTGTGTCCTTGCTAACATTGCTATGCCGTTATATTCCTTTACTTTAATTGATAGTTCATTTATCAAATCTTCAATTATTAAGTAGTAAGAAGGTAAAAAGTCTTTAATTGATAGTGGAATTGCAGTATTATTAACATCTTGAGAAGTTAGCCCAAAATGAATATATTCACTGTAATTTTCAAACCCAAGATCATTAAATTTTTCTTTAAGAAAGTATTCTACTGCTTTAACATCATGGTTTGTCGTTTTTTCAATCTTCTTTATCTCAATTGCATCATCATCTGAGAATTTCTCATAAATATTTTTTATTAATTTATTATCACTAGATTTCCAATTACTTAAGCCTGGTATTTCAACTTCAGTTAATGAAATGAAATACTCAATCTCAACTAAAACTCTATATCTAATCAATGCTTTTTCTGAGAAAAAATTTGATAAATTTTCAGTTTTTGATGAGTATCTTCCATCAATAGGTGAAATGGCATTTAAAGATTTTTTGGACATAAATTAATATGCAAAGATAAGTATTTATATAGAAGTATTATTTTCTGTTAAGAAGTTTATATTCTTCATAGCATTGGCTAATTGCTTCAAGAATTTGAAGATCATTTGCAGAAAGAATAAAACTTTCTGAGTAGCTACAGTTTCTTAAAATTTCATCGAGATCAATTTTTTCTACCTGAAGGAGTTCAACAAGAGTTTCTCTATCAAACTTAGAGCTAAGAAGTTCTCTGATTCTAAAATCTTCTTTCATTAGTTTTAATTTTCTAAACTGTTTAGGTTTTTTACCAAAAAGATTATAAAGAAAGTCCAAAGGATTAAAAATTGCACCAAAAACTTTTGAAATAGCTCCAGGATTTTTTGATCCAGCTTCGTAACCCCTTGAAGGTAATCCAGGTATACTATATCTGTAAGATTTACTTATCGGGACATTTTTAGCATCTATTTCTAGATATCCAGTTAGTTGATAAGGAGAAACAATAACTTCTTCTAGGGCATAAGCAAGTTCAGTCAATCTAATCTTGGAATTTTTAAATTTTATTAGGTCATTAGTAACTCTGATCTTAATGGATTTAAAACCTAGATAAGAAAAATATAAAGTATCATTAACCTCTGCATCAATTTCAAAACTTCCTGACTTGTCTGTTATAACACCTACTACCTTATTTAGGTTAATGACATGAACATTAGATATAGGTTTTGAATCTGCATCATTTTCAACAATCCCAATAACTTTTTCTTGAGAAAAACTCTTTATAGATAATAAAACAAAAAATAAAATTTTAAGAAAGTTTAATTTCACTGCAGTAAACTTACATCAAAATATATTTTTCTAGAAAAAATCAATCATAAACTTTTCCTAAAAATGATATTAATTTATTGATTGCAATTGATCTATGACTTATTTTATTTTTCTGAGCTAAACTCATTTCTGCGAATGTCTTGTTATAATTTTCAGGTATGAAGATAGGATCATAACCAAATCCTTTATCTCCAATAGGTTTATAGGCTATATTACCATTGATTATACCTTCAAATAATTTTAATTCTCCATTCAAATTCAGAGATATGACAGTTTTAAATCTTGCTTTTCTATTATTTTCATCACGAAGATTAGTTAACACTTTATTTATATTTTTATTAGAATCTCTATCCAAACCTGAATATCTAGCAGATTTTACACCAGGTAAATTATTTAGAGCTTTTATCTCAAGACCAGTATCATCAGCAAATACATTAGTTTTAAATTTTTCATAGATAAAATTAGACTTGAAAATTGCATTTCCCTCAATTGTTTCTTCATTTTCTGGAATATCATCAAAAAAATTTAAGTCATTTAAACTAATAATTTTAAAATTTGGTGGCAGTATTTTTCTTACTTCACTAACTTTATTTTCGTTATGGCTTGCGAAAACTAATTCCATAATTTTTTAATGTTTAAATTGTAAAGTTATAAAAAGTCTATTTTGAATTATCCTTATGTAATTGAAGTTATTATTCCACTTCCAATTGACAATACATTTGATTATTTAGTCTCTGAATCTGAATTTGAATTAATTTCAGTAGGGTGTAGGGTAGTTGTTAGTTTTGGCAGTAAAAAACTTTATACTGGTATTGTTCTTAGTAAATCAAAAAATGTAAATATTGATTTCAATCTTAAAGAAATTAAATTTATTGTTGATGAAATTCCCTGTGTTGGAGTTTCTCAAATTAATTTTTATAAATGGATAAGTAACTATTACATGTGTCCTATTGGGACTGTTTTTGATGCTGCTCTTCCAAAATCATTACTGATCAGGAGTGAAACAGTGATAAAGTTAAAAAATGATAATTCACACGATAGTTTATCGGAAAAATCTATTCATTTATTAGAAGTTATAAACCAAAATCAAGAAATTCTTGTGAAGGACTTGTCTCGGATTTTTGGTAATTCAATTTTAAAAGATGTAAATGAATTAATAAGTAAAGATGTTATAGTAGTTAAGGAAGAAGTATATAGTACTTATATTGAAAAATATCAGATATTCTACTCTTTAAATAGTAAAATAAAATTCGAATCAATTAGTCTAAGAACCAATAAGCAGAAAGAAGTTATTGACTTTTTTCTAAAAAATAATCAAGAACAATATTTTTCAAAATCAACAATATTAGATGCTTTAAAAATTTCTTCAAGTGTTATTGACGGTTTAGTTAAGAAAGAATTACTGATTAAAAATAAGCTTAAAGTCGATAGGTTAAAATCTGAATTTGAAATAAAAGAGAAAAAAATTAATCTATCCCAAGCTCAGCTCAAGGCTTTTAATAAAATTAAAAGTGATTTTCAAGAAACAAATGTTGTTAATTTAATGGGTGTAACATCATCTGGTAAAACTGAAGTTTACATTTCTTTGGTTAAAGAATATTTAAAAGATGGAAAAAGTGTACTCTTTCTCGTTCCTGAAATAGCTTTAACTACACAACTTGTATTGCGATTTAAGGAATATTTTAGTTCTGAGTTAATAGTTTATCATTCTTCTATTTCATCTAATATTAGGTATGAGATATGGAATGAATTAAATTCCAATAAATCTCCTAAAATTATATTAGGTGTACGTTCATCAATTTTTTTACCTCATAAAAATTTAAGTTTAATTATTGTCGATGAAGAACACGAAAATTCTTATAAACAATTCGAACCTAATCCAAGATATAATGCAAGAGATTGTGCAATATACCTTGCTAAATTCTTAAATATTAATTGTCTTTTAGGATCTGCAACCCCAAGTTTAGAAACGTATTACAACTCAATTAATAATAAATTTTCATTAGTAAAACTTAATGAAAGATATGGTAATTTTTCTCCTCCCGAAATTAAATTAATTGAACCATCTAAATCTGGTAAAAGTTTATTTTCAAGTGAATTACTTAAACATATTGAAAATACATTAAGCTCTGATAATCAGGTGATCTTATTTAGAAATCGTAGAGGTTATTCAACTTATCTAAAATGTTCTGCTTGTAATCATGTAAATATTTGTCCAAATTGTGATGTTAGTTTGACTTATCACTTAAATGATAACTTAGAAAAATGTCATTATTGTGGTTTTTCTAGACAGATGTCAATTAATTGTAATTCATGTTCGCTTCCTGCAATGAAGAAATGCGGTGTAGGTACTCAGACTCTTGAAAGTGAGTTTTCTAAGCTCTTTCCCACTGTAAAACTTGCGAGATTTGATTATGATACAACTCGATCTAAAAAAAATCTAAAAAAAATTATTAATGATTTTCAAGACAAGAAATTTCAAGTTTTAATTGGAACTCAAATGATTGCGAAGGGATTGAATTTTAGTAATGTTGATTTAGTTGGAGTAATTGAATCTGATTTTCTTTTAAATTATCCAGATTATAGATCACATGAAAAATATTTTCAGTTAATAAAACAAGTTTCAGGAAGAGCTGGGAGATCATTATCCAGAGGAAAAGTAGTTATTCAAACCAATTATAAAAATCATTACATTCATCAAAGAATCATTGATAATAATTATCAGGACTTTTATAATTTTCAATTGAATCAAAGAAAAGAATTTAATTACCCCCCGTTTTCAAAACTCATTAAGATTTCAATAAAATCAAAAAAAATAGAAATTTTAAACATTTCATCTGAATGGTTATACAGTGCTATTAAGAATATGATTGATTTTCAAATTTTAGGTCCAGAATTTCCTATTGTCAGTAGAATAAATAATTTCTACATTAAAGATATTCTCATTAAAATTGATGATTTTTCTTATTTAAAATCTACCAAAAATAACTTGTCAAAACTATTAAAACGTTTCGCTGAATATCCTGAATTTAAATCTGTTAAAATATCTGTAGATATTGATCCTTATAATTAAATATAAATTTATTTTGTAAGTAATGATATAAAAACTATTTTTGCCCGACAAATTTTATTTATGAGTCATTACGAATCAGTTTTTATTCTTAACCCAGCCCTATCTGAAGAGCAGGTTAATGACGTTATTAAAAAATATGAAAAACTCCTAAAAGACAATGATTGTAAAATCGTAGATGTTGAAAATTGGGGACTAAAAAAATTAGCTTACAAAATTCAGAACAAATTAAGTGGATTTTATGCTTTGATTGATTTTGAACATAATGGAGATTCAAATATTATTAATATGTATGAAACTGAGCTTAAAAGAGATGAGAGAGTAATGAGATTTCTTAATGTTAAATTAGATAAAGATGCTAATGACTGGGCTGTAAAAAGAAGAAATAAACTTAAAAAAGAAAAAGCATAATGGCTGAAATGGATTTAAATACAAATCAAGGTGAAATTAGATATTTAACACCTCTTGATATTTCCACTAAAAACAGAAAGAAATATTGTAGATTTAAAAGATTGGGTATAAAGTATATTGATTATAAAGACCCTGACTATTTATTGAAATTCATTAATGAGCAAGGAAAAATATTACCTAGAAGATTAACAGGAACTTCTTTAAAATTTCAAAGAAAAGTTTCTGTTGCTGTAAAAAGAGCTAGACATTTAGCTTTGCTTCCATATCAATCAGATTTATTAAAATAATTACTAAATGGAATTAATTTTAAAAGAAGACGTTGAAAACTTAGGTTTTAAAGATGACCTAGTCATTGTTAAAAATGGATATGGTAGAAATTTTTTAATTCCCCAAGGTAAAGCAGTACTTGCAACTTCATCTGCAAAAAAGGTTTTAGCTGAAAAAATTAAACAGTCACAAAATAAGCAGAAAGAAGCTATTTCAGAAGCTCAAAAAGTTGTTAAAAAACTTGAGAAGTTAGAACTTAAGATTTCTGCTAAATCTCTTGAAAGCGATAAATTATTTGGATCAGTAACTAGTGCTGAAATTGCTAAAGAACTATCATCTAATGGCTTTGAGATTGAAAAAAAATGTATTCAGTTATCTTCAAATATCAAAAAAACAGGTGCTTACACCGCGAAAATCAGACTACATAGAGAAGTTTATTTTGATTTAAATTTTGAAGTGATCAAATCTGATAAATAATTTTATTTTTTTAGAGTTTCAATTTATTTAACTTTGACTATATGTCAATGAAACCTACAATTCCTAAAGGAACTAGGGATTATCATCCAGAAATAGTTTTAAAAAGAAATTATATTACAGATATAATCAGAGATGTATTTACAAAATATGGATATCTAGAGATACAAACTCCTTCTTTCGAGAAAAGAGAAACATTATCCGGTAAATATGGAAATGAAGGTGATAGATTAATATTTAATATTCTAAATTCTGGAGAAAAGGTAAGAAAAGCAGATATTAAGGCCCTTAATGAAAATAAAACAACTGAGTTTATAAATTCAATTTCAGAAAAAGCTCTAAGGTATGACCTTACAGTTCCATTAGCTAGATACGTTTCACAACATCAGAATGAAATAAAATTTCCATTTAGAAGATTTCAAATACAAAATGTTTGGAGAGCTGACAGACCTCAGAAGGGAAGGTATCAAGAGTTTACTCAGTGCGATGCTGATGTTATAGGATCAGATTCAACATATTTAGAACATGAAATGATTCAAATGTATTCTAATGTTTTTAAAAATCTTGGCTTTCAAAAAATCCAAATAAAAGTTAACCACAGAGAAATTTTGTCATCTATTTGTAGAAAAATTGAATTAAATGATAATTTCATTGATTTTGTAACCATTCTTGACAAGTTAAATAAAATAGGCTCTGAAAAAGTTATTTATGAGCTAAAAGATAAATTAGGTTTAAAAGATAAATTTTGTCCATTGTTAAATCAAATTTTTGAATCTAATAATAGTAGCCATGCTTTATCTTTAATAAATGAACAATTTATTGATAATGATAATTCAAAAAAAGCATTTAGTGAATTAAAGACCCTTTTTGATTTAACATTGAATAATAAATTTGATGTTTTATTAGATTTAACTCTTGCAAGAGGACTTGATTATTACACTGGTGTAATCTATGAAGTTGTTTCACTCACTAACTCTGAAATTGGCTCAATTGGAGGAGGCGGTAGGTACAAAAATTTAACTGAAAGATTTAATGCTAATAATTTATCTGGAATTGGTATATCATTTGGACTGGAAAGGATATATCATTTAATGGATGATAATAATTTATTTCCTGATGAAATTACATCACCTAATGACATTTTGGTAATAAATTTTGGAAACGAATTTATTCATGATATTTCTATTATTGTTAACGAGTTAAGAACAGAAAGGAATGTGTCAATTTATCCTGATTTTGTAAAGTTATCTAAGCAATTTACATATGCAGATAAAAATAAATATAATTACGTATTAATTTATGGAAAAGAAGAAGCTGAAGAGAAGGTAATTAAGATAAAAAATTTAAAAACAGGAGATGAAAATAAACATAAACTTGATGATTCAATAAAGAATTATAAGTTTTAGTAGCGAGGGGGAGACTTGAACTCCCGACCTCCGGGTTATGAATCCGACGCTCTGACCACCTGAGCTACCTCGCCAAATGAGGCCCAAATATATAAACAATATAGGTAGGTACAAACTGAGTTTAAAAAAAAAAAAATAATTCTTTTCAACATCAATTTTAATATATATATTGGCAAAATGTCTGATAAAGTAAAATATGAATTAGAGTTTCCTATACATGCTTCCCCAAACATGTTGTATCAGTACATATCATCAGCTTCAAATCTATCAGAATGGTTTGCAGATAATGTTAATTCAAGAGGAAAAGTCTTTTCCTTTTTTTGGGATGGCTCTGAAGAAAAAGCAGAATTAATTTCATCAAAAAATAATGCTTTTGTTAAGTTTAGATGGCTGGAAAATGAAGATGATTCCTTTTTTGAAATTAAAATTACAGTTGATGAAATTACTAAAGATGTTTCACTAATAGTAACTGATTTTGCTGATGAAGATGAGGTTGAAGAATCTAAAATGCTGTGGGATAGCCAAATTTCAGATTTAAAAAGTGTTATTGGTTCTTCTTGATAACTTTCTATGATTAACTTTAATGGTAATATTGTAGATGAAAGTAATCAACTTTCTAACAATAGAGGATTTCTATTTGGAGATGCTGTTTTTGAAACTTTAAGAGTTATATCTAATTATATTCCTTTTTGGGAAGACCATTATTTTAGGTTAATGGCATCAATGAGGGTTTTAAGATTTAACATACCTGATTCGTTTACCCCTGAATTTTTAAAAAATGAAATACTAAAATTACACAGTAAAAGTAATTTAGGTTTAAATTCAAGAATTAGGATTACAGTTTATAGAAACTCATCTGGAAGGTATAAACCTATTACTAATGACATTGGTTACATTATAAATATTGATAGAATTGAAGATTCAAAATACTTCATAGAAAAAAAAGAGGTTAAAGTAGATCTTTATAAAGACTACTTTATTAGTAATCAATTAGTTCATTCAATTAAATCAAATAATAAGTCTATCAATGTATTAGCATCAATATATGCAAGTGAAAATGATTTAGATAATTGTATTCTGTTAAATGACAAAAAAATGGTTTGTGAATTTATTAACGGAAATTTATTTTACATAAAAAATGAAAAAATTTATACACCTGATTTGAAGTCGGGGTGTTTAAATGGTGTTTTGAGAAAAAACTTAATTAATATTATAAAATCTAATGGATTAGTTATTGAAGAATCACAAATTTCTCCATTCGATCTTGTAAGTGCAGATGAGTTATTTATAACTAATGTAATTCAAGGAATTCTTCCTGTAACTAATTATAGAAAAAAAACATATGTTAATAAAACAGCTATAATCTTGAATAATTTACTTAATGATTCTATTAATTATAATTAGGATTTTCAGGGCTGTTAGACCATAACTTATAGTAATCACCAAATTTTTCAAGATTATTTTTCCATAATAATTTTTCAAAACCAAAAATTTCCTTTGTAGAGTAGGTTTCGGTTACAAGCCAAGATTTTTCATCAACTTCATTTTCCAGTTGAGTTTCATCCCATCCAGAATATCCAACAAAAAATTTTATTTCTTTTGGATTAATTTTTTTATCTCTTATAAGTTCTACAGCTTTTTCAAATTCATTTCCCCAAAATATTTCATTTGTAATCTTTGTGCTTTTTTGAAATAATTTTGTCTTTTTATGAATAAAGTGTATTGTATCTATCATGACAGGCCCACCTTTATAAATTGGAATATTTAATTCTTTACTTCCAGAATTTATATCAGATAATAGATAGTTTGACTTTTTATTTAATATAAATCCAATAGTTCCTTCATTATCACTTTTTGCAATTAAAATAACTGCCTTGTTAAATTCTAAATCATTAACAAGTGTATAGTTTGATATTAAAATTTTACCCTTATACAATTAAATAAATTTTATTTCACTTTTGTAATTTCCGTTTAAATAATCACTACCACTAATAGATTTTTTTCCTTCAATTTTAAGTTGCTTAATTTCAATAGTTCCTTCTTTTGTGATTATTGAAAGTTTTTTTGGTTCTTTTAATGATATTTTCCCTATCTCTTTTTCTGTAGTTGAAGTACCCATACTTACATCGTAAATTAAAACTCTTTTATTTGTTTTATTTTCAATGGTCCAAGCGCATGGAAAAGGAGATAATCCTCTAACGAAATTATATATATTAGCTGCTGAATCATTCCAGTTTACTCTAGTATTTTGTTTATTAAGCTTTGGAGCTAGAAGTAAATTTTTTATTTTTTGTTGTTTTTGTGTTGTAATGTTATCTTCAAAAATTAATTCAATAGTTTTAGTTATAAATTCATTACTCATTTTTTTTAGTTTTTTGTAAAGTGACTCAAAATTGTCGTGTTCATAAATTGCTAATTTTTCTTGTAGTATTATATCTCCTGAATCAATTTTTTCATTTATAAAAAAACTTGTTAGCCCTGTCTCCTTTAAACCATTAATTAAAGCCCAGTTAATGGGTGCAGCTCCTCTTAAATTAGGTAGAAGTGATGCATGTATATTGATTGTGCCCAATTTTGGAATTTCCCAAATTTTTTTTGGTAAGAATTTAAATGCAACAACAACAAATAAATCAGCTTGATATTGCTTCAATTCTGTGATAAATTCCTCATCATTTAGAGATTGAGGTTGAAGTAGTTTTAAATCATTTTCAATTGAATATTTTTTTACTTCACTTAAATTTATTTTCATCCCTCTTCCAGATTTTTTATCAGAGGATGTAACTACGCACAGTAATTCATGGTATGAATTATAAAGTGAATCTAAACTTTCAATTGCAAAATCTGGAGTTCCAAAGAAAATTATTTTAAGCCCCTTTTTCATTTACAATAAATCTTTTAACAAATTTAATTCTTTCCTCAATACTTGAATTTGGGATATCTATCAAATCTAAATCAAAATTTTTATAAGTTTTTAATAATGATTTATGAATATTTATACATTCCCCAAAAGTTTCATATCTCTCAGAATCATTCACATATATATCTTCCCAAGGCTTCAAAATAAAAATATGATCATAAGATATTTCTTTTGATTTATTAATAAGATCTGCAGGAATTTCAATTTTTTTAAAATCTAAGTATGCTAATACATCAATCGGTCCTCTGTCATAAACTATAAAGTTGAAATTATCAACTTCTTGTTCATATTGTTTAAATCTCAATTTAAATAATTCCTTACTGAACTCTATTGGGTTATTTAGAAAGTATTGCTCAATACCCTCATTCCTCATTCTTTGGGTTAGCTCTCTAGAGATCTCATCAAAACAATAAAAACCATGTTTTTTAAGCTCAGACACAAGAGATGTTTTACCTGTAGAAGGTCCACCAGTAATTAAAATCTTTTTCATCAAATTTTATTGTCTGTAATATAAAAATATAATTTGTCATTATATTTGAATTCCATGTCAAAAAAAAGCGATTCTTTCTACAACAATCTTGAAATTAAATTAAACGAAACTCATGATTGGCCAACTGATTATGTTTTTAAATTTATAGTAGAAAATAAGGCTGAAAAGATTAATCAAGTAGAACTAGAATTCAAAAAATTCAAAACAAAAATATCAAGGAAAATTTCATCAAAAAATACTTATGTAAGTTTAACAATTATTGTAAAATTAAGTTCTGCTGATCAAGTAATTAAAAAGTATAAAGATGTCTCTAAAATTGATGGAATAATTTCTTTGTAGGAAAAAAATATTTAATTTTAAACAAAATCATAAATTTTGATAGAAAACTTAGAATACAATAGTGATAGGGAAGACCTAATAATTCCTGAATATGGTCGTCATATACATAAAATGGTTAATCAAGCAATTGAATGTAATAATAAAGACGAAAGAAATAATATGGCTAAAGCCATTATTGGTGTGATGGGTAATTTAAACCCTCACTTACGTGATGTACCTGACTTTCAACATAAACTTTGGGATCAATTGTTTATTATGTCTCAGTTTCAACTTGATGTAGATTCACCTTATCCAAAACCCTCAAAAGAAATTTTTGAACAAAAACCAGAAAAATTAAATTACCCTCAGAATCATCCAAAATACAGGTTCTACGGAAATAATATAAAAAAAATGATAGATGTTGCTGTGAGTTGGGAAGATGGAGAAATGAAATCACAATTAGTTTATGTTATAGCTAACCACATGAAAAAATGTTTTCTTAATTGGAATAAAGATACTGTTGAGGATTCTGTTATATATGAGCATTTGTTTGAGCTCTCAAACGGTAAGATATCTCTAGATTCATCAAGTCCTGCATTATCTGATTCAAAGGATTTGATTTCTGTTTCACATAGGAAAAATTCTAAGTCTGGTAAAAAAGGTAAAAAACCATATAGAAATTATAAAAGAAAATAAATGAATTCTTTCAAAGTAGAAGGAAGTATAAAGCTAAGTGGTGATATAACTCCTCAAGGTGCAAAAAATGAGGCTCTTCAAGTCCTGTGCGCTGTTTTATTAACAAAGGAGGAAGTTATAATTGAAAATGTTCCAGAAATAATTGATGTATTAAGACTTATTGACCTTCTAAAATATATTGGTGTTGAGGTTAATAAACTAGCAAAGAATAAATACTCTTTTAAATCACATTCAATAGATCTTAATAAGTTGAATTCTGATTCATATAATGATAAAGCCAAAGGTCTAAGAGGGTCTATTATGATTATTGGACCATTGTTATCAAGGTTTGGTAAAGCATCGATTCCAAAGCCAGGTGGCGATAAGATAGGTCGAAGAAGATTAGATACACATTTTGACGGACTTATTAAGCTAGGTGCAAAATTTAATTACGACAGTCAGAATTACATTTATAATGTTGATGCGTCTTCATTGAAAGGAAACAATATCCTTTTAGATCAGCCCTCTGTTACAGGGACTGCTAATCTTGTAATGGCATCTTCTTTAGCAGATGGTGAAACTGTAATATATAATGCTGCATGTGAACCATATATCCAACAATTGTGTATTATGATTAATAACATGGGTGGTAAAATTACAGGAATTGGTTCAAATTTATTGAAAATAAGTGGTGTTGATTCACTTGGAGGATGTAAACATTTAATTGAACCAGACATTATTGAAATTGGAAGTTGGATTGGACTTGCTGCATTAACCCAAAGTGAAATAACCATTAAAGGTGTTAATTTTAAGTATTTAGAACAGATTCTTAATGTTTTTTCAAAACTTGGTTTATCTTTCGAAACCTCAGGAAATGATTTAAAAATACCAGCTCATACTAATGGTTATGAAATACAAAATTATATTGATGGTAGCATATTAACTATCTCAGATGGGCCATGGCCATTGTTTACACCAGATTTATTAAGTATTGTTCTTGTTGTAGCAACTCAAGCTAGAGGCAGCGTTCTTATTCACCAAAAAATGTTCGAGAGTAGATTGTTCTTTGTTGATAAGTTAATAGATATGGGTGCAAAGATAATTTTATGTGATCCACATAGAGCTACTGTAATTGGTCATGATTTTAAATCAAAATTAAAATCTACAACGATGACTTCCCCTGATATAAGAGCTGGAATATCACTTTTAATTGCTGCTCTTTCAGCTAAAGGCACTAGTATAATTCATAATATTGAACAAATTGATAGAGGTTATGAAGATATAGATATGCGTTTATCTAATATTGGTGCTAAAATTGAACGTATTAAAAATTAAATTAACGTTTACTTATTTTATTTCCTGTAATTTGCCTTTGCATTTTACATTTAAACCTTGGTGTAACACCTTCTGGATAATGTATCAAATTTTTATGTTTAGTTTTTCTACCTTGAACCCTCTTTCTCCATAGCTTAAAACTAGAAGATTTGAGATTATTTCTCATAAGCTTAATAACATCTCCTTCATTTATTCCAAATTGTAATAATATTGCATCAAAAGGAGTTCTATCTTCCCATGCCATTTCAATAATTCTATCTAAATCTCTTTGATTCATTAAAGTGTTTTTAAGTATTCGTCTGCAGTTTTAAGCAATGAAGTTCTTTTACTTTCTTCCATTCTGTCAAAACTACTTACTAGCATTCTCATTCTAGGGTTTTTTATAAAAAAATCTCTTTGTTTATCCATAAAATTCCAGAATAATGAATCCCATATTTTGCACCAATCTCCTTTTTTATAATTACTCATTTTTAAAATATAGTTGCTACTACTTATGTATGGTTTTGTAGACATCATACCGGAATCTGAGAACTGACTCATTCCATAAACATTTGGAACCATAACCCAATCATATGAGTCGATAAACATTTCCATGAACCACTTATAAACTTCGTTTGGTTCAAATTCACATAAAAGCATAAAATTTCCAATAATCATTAATCTTTCAATATGATTTGCATATGCAGAATTATTTATTTTTTTTATGGTATCATCAATTGGTTCAATACCTGTATCACCATTATAAAATGAATTCGGAATTTTTCTGTTGAAATTCCAAAAGTTTCTTGTTCTTTCTTTATTACCTACAGCAATATAGACACCTCTTATAAACTCTCGCCACCCTATTATTTGTCTCAAAAACCCTTCACATGAATTTAATCTAATATTATTTTTTTCATAAAAATGTAATGATTTTTCAATTACATAATTTGGACTAATTAATCCAGAGTTTAATAATGGAGAAAGGACACTATGATTTAGTATTGACTTTTCTTTTAATACAGCATCCTCATAAGGGCCAAATTCATCAAATCTATTAACTAAAAAATCATCAAACCATTGTTTAGCTTGTTTAAAATCTGTTGGATATATGAATTTTTCAATCTTTCCTGGATTGTTTTTGAAATAATCATTAATGTATGATTCATTATTAACTCTAATTTCATCTTTTTGAAATGTTTTTAATTTTGGTGCTTCTTTATCTTTTGGATATTTTTCTCTATTCAAATCATCATATGTCCACTTCCCACCAGCTGGTTGGCCATTGTTTATTAAGATATTTAATTCAATTCTTTGCTTCTTGTAAAATGAGGTTTGAAAGAATTTTTTTTTCTCACTTTTAAAAAATGATTTTAAGGTGTCTTCTGATGTAATAAAAGATGGATTTTTATGAATATTTAATTTTATTTTAGTTTTTTTTGAATGCTTTAATATTCTTCTTGACAACCAATCATCAACAGGGTCATATATATTAATTTCATTAACATTGTTTAATTGATCAATTAGAATTCTTATATCAGATTCTTTTTTGAAAGAATCTATGTATAAAACATTTTTCCCCTTTGACAAAAGGTAACTTTCATATTTTTTCATTGAAATTCTATGAAATAGAATTTTTTGTTTATGAAACTTAAATTGGTTAAAAAATAAATATTCCTCAACAATAACAAAATCTTTACATTGATCAATCATCTCAGATTGTTCAAATAATTGATTAGGAAATATAATAGCTGTAGATTTTTTCAAGATACTGCTTCTTTATATGCTTTTAAGCATCTTTCACGGGCTAATTTGTGATTAACAATTTCTTGAGGATATTTAGTAGTATCATACTCAGAAATCCATTTTTTTACATATACTTTTTCTTTATCAAACTTTTTCTGTTGTTCATAGGGATTAAATATTCGAAAGTATGGTGCAGCATCAACACCACATCCAGCTACCCATTGCCAATTTCCAATATTACTTGATTGTTCATAATCAAATAGCTTTGAAGCAAAATATTTTTCACCAATTCTCCAGTCAATTAAAAGATGTTTACACAAAAAACTTGCAGTTATCATTCTAACTCTATTGTGCATAAAGCCTGTTTTATTAAGTTCTCTCATTCCAGCGTCAACTATTGGATATCCTGTTTTACCTTCACACCATGCATTAAACTCATCCATATTATTTCTCCATTTAATCTTTTCATATTTAGATTTAAAGCATTGCGTAGTTGTTTCAGGAAAATGCCAAAGAATTTGCATAAAGAACTCTCTCCATATTAATTCTTTTAAAAAGGTTTTGTTTTGTGATAGATTACTTTTTTTAACTAATGATCGAATACTTTTGGTTCCAAATCTCAGATGAAGTCCTAGCTTGCTTGTTCCGTTTATTTCAGGTGTATTTCTATCTCTTTCATAGTTTTTAATTACATCATTATTGAAATTAACTTTAGGTGGTTTTATATTTGATTCATTGATATCAAATGTTTTGATATTAGTAGTTAGCTTTTTTAATTTTTTAGTTTTTGAAAGAAAAGCCTCTGATTTAAAATGTTTAACATCTTTATTTGAGAGTTTTTCCATCCATTTTTTTGAGTATGCATAAGGTTCATAGTCTTTATTCCAGAAAACTGCATCAATTGAGTTTTCGCTTATAATTTTTTCAAAAATTTTGACTGGACTTCCGAAATATATATTTAATGATGAATTAAATTTTATTAATTCCTTATTTAAATTGTTTAATTGACTTTTAATAAAAGCTAATCTGTGATCATTTGTGTCTAATTTCTTCGTTATATTTTCATCAAATATGAAAATTGGATTAACTATTTTACTTTGAGTTAAAGCTTGAAATAGACCATGATTATCGATAAATCTTAAATCTCTTCTAAACCAAAATATAGACTGTGTACTCATTAATTTGTTTCAATAGTTGAAAGCCCACCATCAATTGAAATAATTTGACCTGTCATCCAACTTGATTTTTCAGAAAGTAAATACTCAATGAAGTTAGATATGTCTTCAGGTTGCCCAATTCTTTTTAAAGGATGTCTTTGGGAAGATTTTTCAATTTTTATGTCGTTATTCAAGAATCTATTTGCTAGAGGGGTATTAACTAGTGAAGGTGCTATTACATTCACTCTAATTTTAGGTGAAAATTCAGCAGCTAATGATTTTGCAAGACCTTCAACACCTCCTTTAGCAGCAGATATACTTGAGTGAAAAGGCATTCCTCTTTGAGCTGCAACAGTGCTAAATAAAACTATACTTGCTGATTCAGAGTTGTTTAAGTTTTTTAATACACTTTTAATTGATTTAATAAGTCCTATTAAATTAATTTCTAAATCTTCTTTGAATGATTCGATACTCAAGCTTTTAAAAGGTCTTAGATTGATACTTCCAGGAAGATAAACAAAGCCATCAATTGATTCTGGAATTGATGTAGTATCTAATTCATCATTTAGAACATCATATTTGATATAATTTA
>LUMP01000191.1_pt1 | contig 27897 bp, 39 predicted proteins | sample 729641 | NCBI WGS metagenome assembly LUMP01 (sample SAMN03860260, study PRJNA289734) | marine metagenome | biome: seawater column; feature: ocean; material: water; isolation source: Red Sea water column Station 12 - depth 47m | place: Saudi Arabia: Red Sea | collected 2011-10-15 | depth 47 m | reverse complement strand
TTTACAGACATGCCAGCATTGTAGACTAATAACGCAGGCAGTAACTTTGCTTTAGATTTCCACGATTTTCCATACATATTTTGTATAATCAAAATATATGCACCTGGTCCCATTGCAAGATAAGTTGCAAATGTTACAATTGGAAGAAAACTTACAACATAAAGATTAACTTGACCGGCTAAAAGAATCGGTAATGCCAAAAATTGAATTAGCATTAAAGGATAAACAATGTGACGAGTCAATTGAACAAATGCTTGTACTTTAGTTTCCACAGAAATTTTACGTTTTGCAGTAATATCAAAAAGTAATTTGGTAGCACATTGAATTGAACCCTTTGCCCATCGGAATTGTTGTCTTTTTGCAGCATTCATTTGAGCAGGAAGTTCTGCATCAACTACAATGTCAGGTAAGAAAACACATTTCCATCCTTTCATTTGTGCTCTATAACTCAAGTCAAGATCTTCAACTAAAGTTGCAGTATGCCAACCACCTGCATCTTCAATACAATCACGTTTCCAAATTCCAGCAGTGCCATTAAAATTCATAAACAAATGAGAATCACTCTTGGCTTTTTGTTCAATTAGAAAATGAAAATCAAGACTAAGTGCTTGTACTTTGGTGATAGTGGAATAGTTCTCATTTACATGTCCCCAACGACATTGAATTAAACCAAGCATATTTGAGAGCTCCTGCTTTGTACCCTTTTCGTGTTCCACGTCTAATATGTTCAATTTGAAATCCTTGGGTTTTGTAATAGTTTACAGTTTTTTCAAGTAAATCAACAGTATCATCATCAGAGTCATCTAAAACCATAATATTCATTTGATTTTTTGGATAATCCAAATCACATACTGCGTCCACCAATCGTTTTGCAACATATTTTTCATTGTAAATTGGTAATTGAATTGTTACAGAAGGAGTTCCCAAATCAACAGTTTTAGTTGATTTATTTCTCTTATTTGCAAGTAAAACAAGGTAGTAAAAATTGCAAGTATATGCAGTAATCAAAATTGCTGAGATAATGAATAAATCAAAAACCAATTGAGTAAAAGGATTACCAGCCATCTTTAGCTGCTCAAAAGTAGTTATCTCTATTTATAGTTGCAATAACTGCAATTATTTTTGCTCATAAATTTTGATGGCTTGTGGAGGACATACACCTTCACATGCAAGACAGAAAATACAATCAGGTTCTTTTGACATTAATGGTTTTTTATCAGAAGCTGGATTTCCTGGAGAATCAAACCACTCGTAAACTCCTACTGGACATGCTTCTATACAACCACCGTCTGCAACACAAATATCATAATCTACTGAAACAAATTCTCCCCATACACCCATGATTCCATTGCTTGTACCTTTACGGCCCCAAGTTTTGATTGTGTGTTCTGCAGCTTCATAAACAGCAGATGGTTTCATCTTTGATTTGTAATCAACATCAATTGGACCAGGTTTTGCACCATCTGGAATTTCAATAGATGCATCGTCTTCTTCTTCTTCTTCGTCAGTTGCTTCAATTGGTTTTGGTTTTGCACCAAGAACAATTTTTGCTAATGGTGTTAATTCCTCTAATCTTTGAATTGCAGCTGGTTCAGTAATCTTTTCACTTTTTGCCAAATAAGAAATCATCTTATCTGCTAAAATTGTATTTCTCAAAATAGTATCAATAACCATTTTTGCAAAATGGTCTGCTTTCTTTCTATAATCTTTAACCCAATTAGGATCTCCAAATTTCTCAATTGGAAATACTTGATAAATTATATCTACAACTTCACCAGTAACAATTTCTACTGTTACAGATAAATCAACTTCCTCGTATCCTTTCTCATCAGGATCTTCCATGTTTTGTTCTTTCCAACGATAAGTTGCGTAAATTCTATCTGCATACTTGTCCATCTCAAATGCTTTTTTCAAACCATCATGAACTGATTTTATTTCATTAGGGTCTTCAAGAACTATTGGTAATCTGTACAATCCAAGTTTAAAACCATGTAATGGATAAACGCCACGTTTTGCAGTTGGTGCCTCCATTGACCAAACGCGATCTTTTAATAGTAATGACATTCGATTTTTGTCATTAGAATTTATTTAAAAAGGTTATCAGTCATCGTCTTGAGGACAAGTTAGTTCTCTTAATTCAGTATATTTTGTCTCCATGGCATTTGCATGAATCAAAACATTGGATAGATCATAGGAGTCTTTAGGAAAATACCATCTGATTGGAACCCAATGTCCAATCCCATCCATATCGTGAATCATACCTTTGTCAGCCTTAACTTTGAGGGCTTCATCTACTGATGTTTCTTTGATTTCTAGGCCACGTTTGGTTTTATCTTCTAAAACTATAGCAGAATTTCCATCTTTGATGTAATAAAAAGAGCCTTTCTCAAGAATGGGTAGATCTAAAAGCAATTTATTTTTCCACAGGATTTCCTATCATGTTGCCCCATTCAGTCCAGGAGCCATCATAGTTTCTTACCTTTGGATATCCAAGTAGATATTTTAAAACAAACCAACTATGGGATGAACGTTCACCAATTCTACAATAACAAATCACATCTTTGTCAGGAGTTACACCTTTTGGTTCATAATTTTGTTTTAATTCTTCAACATTTTTGAAAGTACCATCAGCATCATTTACAGCAGTTGCCCACGGAATATTATTTGCGTCAGGGATATGTCCACCTCTTTGTGCATGTTCCATTGGATATTCTGGAGGTGCAGTAATTTGTCCAGAAAATTCTGCAGGAGACCTTACATCAACCATTACAGTGTCTTCTTTTCCAATTCCTCTACTTACATCAAAAAGATATGCACGTAATCCCTCATCAGGAGGTTGTGCAACATATTGTGTTGGGGCGATTTGTGGTTCATCAGTTGTATAATCACGATTTTCTAATTCCCATTTTTTTCTTCCACCATTCATTATCTTTAGATTCTCATGTCCATAGATTTTGAAAACCCAAAAAACAAATGCTGCAAACCAATTATTAAAATCACCATAAAGTATTACTTCAGTATCAGCAGTAATTCCATTTTTTGACATTAATGCTTCAAATTCTTTTTTGCTAATTATGTCACGAGTTACGGGATCATTGATATCTCGTTTCCACCAAATTAGACTTGCACCATTAATGTGACCTTTTTGATATCCATTAACAGGATCATAATCAACTTCAACTAATTTTCTATTTTCATTAGGAGGGTTTTGGGATAACCACTCAGTATCTACTAAAACTTCAGGATGTGCGTAATCCATGTTTTAATGACTTCATATTCATACTTAATTGTTTTTACAAACGTGCGTAAAAATATCATTTTTATGTAAATACAATTCAAAAGAACTTACTTGAAACTAGAAAATGTTGCCGTCGTAAGTAAAGTTGGAAACAAAGATTCTGAAAAAGCTGCAAAAGATGTAGCTAAAAAACTATTAGAGAAAAAAGCAACAGTATACACAATTTCACCAGTTAGTGTAGAAGGGGCAAAACAAATGGAAGAACTTGAAGAAATTCAAAATGTAAAATTGGATTTAGTAATTACTTTAGGTGGAGATGGAACAACTCTGCGTGTATTTAGAAATTTAGAAAATGAGACACCAATTTTAACTATCAATGTTGGAGGAAATAGAGGAATTTTAGCAGAAATCACAATTGAAGAAATTGATGAAGCATTAAATGAAATTTTAGAAGATAATTTCTTTTTAGATAAGAGAACAAGAGTTACTGCAGTATGTGGAGATAAAGAATTTCCACCAGCATTAAATGAAATTTACATAAGCAGAGCAAACTTAACTAAAACTGCAGAAATTGAAATTAAATTTCAAAATGACACAGTAAAACAAAAAATGGATGGAGTAATCATTGCAACACCTAGTGGTTCAACAGGCCATTCATTTTCATTAGGAGGACCAATATTACACGAAAGTTTGGATGTCTTGATTATTACACCAGTTGCACCTGTTTACAGATTAGCATCATTAGTGGTACCTGACGAAAAAATTGAAGTAATTTCATCACATGATTGTAACATAGCTATAGATGCACAAGTAGTAAAATCAGCAGGATATGAAGAACCAATAATTATCAAAAAATACAAAAGCCCAGCAGTTTTCATTAGATTGAAAAAAAGAGGTTTAAGACAAATGAGTAAACTTGGATTTTAGGATTTTAGACGCCAGTGCATTTTATGCAGGAGTACCATTTAGATCATCAGAAGATTGTTACACAACAACTTTAGTTTATGAAGAAATTCAGCATATCAAGAAAAATCAAGATGTGTTAGGAACTCTACTTGAAACTAATCGATTAAAAATTAGAGAACCTGATGAAACATCAACAAAAGCTGCAATTAAAGCAGCAAAAGAAACTGGAGATTTTCCTCAATTATCAAAACAAGATGTTTCAATTATTGCTTTAGGAATAGAGACAAAAGGTCAAATCATCACAGACGATTTTGCAATTTCTAATGTTGCTAAAAACATCGGAATAAACATTGCACCAATCATGACAAAGGGAATAAAAGATGTGGGGAAATGGGTCCATTATTGTCCAGGATGTAAGACTAGTTTCCAAAGTGGAAAAGAATGTTCAATTTGTGGAACATTATTAAAAAGAAAATTACTCAAATAATTTTTCAAATACAATTATTGTTGTGAAATATAAAATACAACACTAACATTTGTAGTGATTTCTTCATCACCAGACATGATTGGAGCAGATTTCATAGAGGATTCTGCAAATCCATCAAATGATGCACGCATTGGACTATCATAGTAAGGAACAACATTGTCATGAATTACAACAGATTTTACACCAACAATTTTTTGTTTTAATGGAACAAGTGCTTTTTCAGCCTTTTGTGTTGCATCATTAATTGCATCAGCAATTAGATTATCACTAATTTTTTGAGATTTTTCATCAGATAATTGAAATGAAACATTATCAACACGATTTGCACCAGAAGAAACTGCTGCATCAATTATATCTCCTGCAGAATCAATTTTGTCAGTTTGAATTGAAAGAATATTGGATACACGGTATCCAGTTAAGACTTGTTGCCAATTTCCATTGAAATCTTTAATGCTGTCATACATGGGATAAATTGAAAAATTTGATGTTTGAATATCATCCTCAGAGAGTCCAGAATTTGTCAGTGAAGAGATGACAGAATTTAATGAATTAGAATTTTGAGATAGTGACTCATTAGCAGTTTTAGCTTCAGATTCAACACCTAATACAATTACCAATGTATCAGGATTTGAGGAGGCAGTAGCACTACCTGAAACAGAAATAGTCTGTTCAGAAGGATCGTATTTTTTTAACCATTCATAGATTAATTCTTCAGGAATATCATCAAGATTCTGAGATTCAACTTGAGACTCAACTTGTTTATCACTTTGAGTTAAAGTTACAGCAAAAGCTAAAACAAAGATTACACCGATTACAACCCCAATATTGACACGATTGTCCATGAATTTTGGAAAATTACATACTATAAAAATTGATGAAACAAAATGGCAGTAATGGTTATGTCAGTGTCTTTTGTTTGCTTTCTTTTTGGAGTTTATTTTTACTAGTTAACATATTTTTAATTTTTTTGGCACGAGCTTCACCAAGACCTTCAACTTTAGCCAATTCAGAAGTTGTTGCGCTAAAAACTTTTGATGGCTCCGAAGTTGTTGCGCTAAAAACTTTCAAAGGTGTGCCAAATTTTTCAAGCATACGTACTGCAAATTTTTCACCAATTCCAGGTAAACTGCAAAGTGTAGACAATTGTTGAATTTCTAAATTAGATGATTTTTTTATTTTTTTCAGATAAGGCCCAGTTGGTCCATCTTTTTTAGAACACATTGAAACTAATAATTTTGCAGTATGAGATGCACTAGGAGTAGGTATTATAGGAATTTTAAATTCCAATACAACTCTAGAGATGGCACCATAAAAGACCAAAGGGTTATCGGTAATTTCTTCAACTTCATCAACATTACCTTCTAGTAAAACTACTGGATGTTCAAAATGTTCTTTTAATCTACTACATTGGTCATAAAGTCGCCCATCAAAAACTGAAGCCATCAAATCCTTGATACTTTTTCTTTCAACAATAGTTTCAGGTGCAACAATATAGTCACCAATTGGAAGTGTTTTCATCTCTACACCCATGCCAACTGCTTTGAGTAATTCTGGAATTCCACTTTTTGTCTCTCGTTCATCAACAATTATTCGAAGATTTTCTAATTTCACAAATATCAGTTATAATGAATTGTTAATATCTTATTTGAAATAGACTAAAATTATTTTCTAGGATTGTCTTCAGTAGTTGGAGGTGGAGGAGCATTACCACTTTTCATCATTTCAGTGATTTTTGCCTCTTGTTCTTTGAGAGTTTCTTTTACACGGACTTCTTGTTTTTCAAGAACAGTTGATCTAGTTTTTGCTAATTCAATTTTTTCTTCTAATTCATCTGTTAGTGTTTTTTTATCAGATTTGATTAGAACAGTTCCAGCTTGCTTAAAGACAGAATCCCCATCAGCAACTTTCTTTAATTCATCAAGAGCCTTTTCAGTTTCTGCTTTTTCCATTTCAAGATGTTGTCTTTGAGTCATTATTGATTGTAAATTTTGTTGAGATTGTTGTAATTTTCCGATTTGCTCTTGAAGCCATGGAGGCATTTGTCCAGCTGACATGTTTATTGAGGAATTTAATCTGATTATATCTTTACCGATTCGATTGTGTCATAGCTTGCTTGTATAAGACGAAGTGTTGAATTCAAATTTGCTCTCAAATGGGCAATTTGATCAGTTTCAGCTGAAATTACTAATTTCTTATCTAATTTGATTTTGGTTTTTACAGGATTTTCTGGATAAAATTCATTATCAGTATTTACAGAATCAAAAATTGCTTTGTTCTTATCTTTAGCATCTACAGTAATTTTTGCACTATAGTTTAACGTCATATGCAGTTCCAGCAACTTTAAAGCCACATTTCTTACAAGACCAAATTCCAACGGCATCTCTACCAAAGGTTTGTGAACCACACTCAGGACAATTTCTCTTTTGTTTTAATTGAAGATGAACTTTGGTGTATTGTTTTCTAAGTTTAATTCCGTAACGTGCACCTAATCCTTTTAGTGATTTCTTTGCTTTTGCCATGTTATTGTGTCTCCTGTTGCACTGATTTTAATTGTTCCCTTATTTTTGCACCTACTTTAATAGATAATTCACCACATTGATTGATTTCATCTTGAGTGAATCCATCACTACCACCTTTTTGTAGTGCACAAATATTTCCATCAGAATCAGTAGTAATTGTAACCCTTGAATCCATTACATCCCATTCATCACCATTAGGATCAACAACGATGTAGTTTCCAATTTTGGCCATAGTTACAGAAACTGGAATAGTGTTAATTGGTAATTGTTTTTCTTCACCTTCAACCAAAGTTGGTTTTTCATCAACCATTTCCCATGTTGGTGTTTTTGAATTGAGTAAAGCAGCAGTTGCAGCATATGAACATGCATCAAATAGATTTCCATCATAATCAACAACTACATTGTCTGCAAAGACACCTACAACAGATTTGTCTTTTTCAATTACTAATTGAGATACATCAATCATATGACTTTCTCTAATTCCTCTATCGGTTACTCTTGCTAATTCAATCACAGGAGGTTGTGGAGGACCAGTTTCAACAGTTGGGTGTGAAAGTGGTAAAAGTTCAGCAGTACACATGAACAAACCTTTGTCACCAGTATCTGGGAATGGTCTGTCAGGTTGAATTTTGACACCACAAATTACTTCAGTGTCACCAAGATATATTCGAGCAGAACCATTTGCTTTAGGAATTGCATTTGTTTCAATTTTTAGTTCTCTTGATTCATCTAATGCTCGTCCATCAACTCTTTTTCCTTGTTCTAATAATTCAAGAATTTGTGCTCTTTTTAATTCGTCAATAACTGAAGTGCTTGTCATTTCTAATCTCCTCTATTTCCAAAATATTTGTCATGAAGTGCTTTCTTTTGAAGTTCATAAACAAGTTCACATCCTTTAACTCCCACATCAACACATTTCTTGTATTCTTCTGGAGTCAAAACACCATCTAATTGTAATAAGGTAATTTTCTTTAGACCTGGCATATATCCAATTGGCATATCTGCTTGACCTGCTTGGTCTTCTTCATTGTTAACATCAAGAATTACAGTATCAGCTACTTTTCCAGCAGCAATTGCTGCCACCATATCTCTCATAGGGATACCAGCATCAGCTAATGCAACAGAAGCTGCAGTTAAAGCAGCACATCTAGTTCCACCATCGGCTTGTAAAATTTCAATAAATACATCAACTGCAGTTCTTGGGAATTTTTCTAACATAACTGCAGGTTCTAATGCTTCTTTGATTACTTTGGAAATTTCAATTTCTCTTCTTGATGGAGCAGGGTTTTTTCTTTCACCAACAGAAAATGGTTCCATATGATATCTTACTCTAAGAATTCCAGTATCAGTATTAGACATATGTTTTGGGTGAACATCTCTTGGACCAAATACACCAACTAAGATTTTGTTATCACCAAATTCAATGTAAGCAGAACCATCAGCATTTTTTAGTCCTCCAGCTTTAATCATTATTCTACGTGGTTCGTCTACTTTACGTCCATCACAACGAATTCCATTTTCGTCCAATAAGACCATGGTTGCATCTCTACCACCCATTATGATTCATCCTTTCCATCTAACATATCTTTAATTAAATCAGTTAAATTAGCAATATGTGCTTTTTCATTAACCATTTCTACTGCTCTTTTAGCTTTTGAGAGTCCTTCGTCAGTTTCACATGAAATTACAACCCAACCATTTTGACCAATTGTAACTGCAGCATTGGTAGCCATTTCAATCATTTGGATCATACTTCCTTTTTTGCCTATTAATCGTGGAACTTTACTTGGAGAAATTTTTACTAATATTCCATCATCAATTTTTCCTAAATCTCTATCAGATATTGTAACTAGAGGATCTCTTGTTCTATCAAAATTAGCAATTCTAGCAGCAACTAGATCACCAGTTTTTAGTTTACTTGAAAGTTCATCAGCATGAGTTGAAAAGTCTCGTCCAAAAACATCTTGAGCAGGTAAAAATCCAACATAACAAGAATTTACATCTAATTCCCAAGATAATGAAGTATGAGAAATGACTTTACCAATTACAAGATCATTGATTTTAGGAATATATTTTCCAGTTAAAGGAATGACTTTAACAGAATCTTCATAAATTTCAGATATACCAACTGCTGTGGCAACTATATTGTTACCTTCTAAAACTACATTTTGTTCTGGTCTAAAAGGTCCACTTGTAATTACATCGCCTGGAATAACGTATTTTCTCTTATCAGCCATTATTTCATTACCTCTACAGTTGCAGAGCCCTTTGTTATAGAACCTAATCTGTCAATCACGTTTGGCCTTGCTGCTGCGGGTATTTCAAGTATTGCTTTTAGTGAACCATTATTTTGCCATTCTTCTTTTTTTAATGAACCAACAGATTTCAAAACAGAATAAGACTGAGAAGCATATTGTGCAGGAATATCTATCTCTAATTGGAGATTCTCAGACTTTAATGCTATAATTGAACGTAATTTTTCAACAATATCTTTTACTTGTTCTTCTACACTTTTTTGAGGTTCAATAGATACACGGCCATCTTTCATTGCTTGTTCAATTCTTAATGGAGGGTGAGGAAGGTGAGTTTTTGGATCCACAAAGGTTTTTGCGATATATTCAACAATTTGCTTTCTTTTTTGGTCAACCATTTTTCGCCTTTGATCAGTGGTGAGATTTAGGTCTCCTTTCTCAAACATTATCTTTGCAACTTCTGTTTTATCTTCAGTTTTGAATGCAGCAAGTAGTTTTTCAGTAGATGGTTTTGTGCCTTTTCCAGAATCAGTATAGATTTCTTCAGAAACTAAAACAGATGAAATGTCTTTTTTCTTGCCTAATTTGTAATCTAAAGCAGGATCTGGTTTTACCAATATCTCAAATTTTTCACCTTCAAAGGAGTATCTAACTACAGTTACATCAGCCATATCTTAGTCCTATTACAATTTGGTATTTATCTATACGTAAAGCTAGCTAGATTTTTATGTGCACTTTGACGATTTTCAACAAGATTTGTCATCATTAGACGTTATTACAAAAGATTCTGAGAAAATTTCCTTAAAGCTAAAAGGAGTTCCATTACAATATGCAAATGCATTAAGACGTGTTTGCCTAAATGGAGTACCAGTTCTTGCAATTGATACAGTAGATATTATTGAAAATACATCAGTATTACCTGATGAAGGCCTAGCTCACAGATTAGGATTAATTCCATTAAAAACAGACTTGAGTAAATTTAACGAGTCAGACAAGATTCTACTTATGTTAGATTCTGGTGAATCAGAAGAAACCAGATCTGTTTTGTCAGGGGAATTATCATCTGAATATGAGAGTGTCAAGCCAGTTTCAGACAAGGTTCCAATTGTTCAATTAGCTCCAGGTCAAAAAATCAAAGTTGAGTGTTATGCAAGACTAGGACGTGGTACAGAACATGCAAAATGGAATGCCTCTAACGTTTCTATGCTTACAGATTCTGACAAAGATGATGAAAAAATCCTTACAGTAGAGTCTACAGGTGCATTAAATCCAGAACAGATAGTTCTTGAAGGAGTGCAAGAAGTCAGTAGAAGAGTTGTTGAATTCAAAGATATGATCAACAATATCAAAGAATAAGGGAAGCATAGACATTATATTTGGGTTTTAAGCCGGATTATTCACATGACTAATCAAGTTGTAATTCGCATGGCTAGCGATCTCAAGAAAGCATCAAACAAAAATGATGCTCCAATTTGGGGAAAATTAGCAGAATATGCTCTAAAACCATCAATTGCACGAAGAGACATCAATCTCAATAGAATCAGTCAATTAACTAAAGAAAATGATACAGTGGTATTTCCAGGCAAAGTTTTGGGAACAGGAAACATATCCCATAAAGTAACATTATGTTCATTTTCAATTTCAAATTCAGCAGCAACCAAAATTGTAGAAAATGGAGGCAAATTGATTTCATATTCAGAATTAATAGAACAAAACCCAACAGGTAAAGGAGTAGTACTACTTGGCTAATGGAAGATTAAACAGACCAGTTGGAAGAAATTCAAATACTTCAAAACAAGAAGTTGTCATTAGAACAGATAGACCAATTGTTGTTGATGGAACAAATCACATTGCAGGAAGATTAGCATCAAATGTTGCTAAATTGTTATTACAAGGACATAGAGTTACAGTCATCAATTGTGAAAAAATCATGATGAGTGGAACAAGATCAAATCAAATTAAAGAATATAGAGAATTTTTAGAAATTAACAGTATCATAAATTACAAACACGGACCTGTTCACTATAGAAGACCAGATACAATTATTGCAAAAATGATTCGTCAAATGTTACCATTTGATAGAAAACCATCAGGAAAATTAGCATTCCAAAGATTAAGAACTTACATTGGTGCACCTAACGATACAAAATCATTAGAAAAAACACAATTTGAAAAAGCACTAATTAAAAAAGCAGCTTCTAATTACACACCATTAGCAGAGATATGCAGAGTTATAGGATGGACAGAATAAAATGATTCCAAAAACTGAGATTTATTTTGCAACTAGAAAAACAGCTAGTGCACATGTTTACATTACAAAAGGTGTAGGTAAAGTTAGAATTAACAACGTTCCAGTAGAAATGATTCCACAAGAAACAGCACGTGAAGTTATCTTAGCACCACTTGAAATTACAGGGGATTTGAGAGAGAAAATCGATATTTCTGTAAGAGTAAGAGGTGGAGGATTCATGGGACAAGCTAGTGCAGCAGCAACAGCAATTACTAGAGCATTAGTAGGCTGGACAAAATCTAAAAAAGAACCAAAAGATCATCCTTTCCCAAAATCAACTAGAGAAGACCTTAGAAAGAGAATTACTGATTTTGATAAATATCTAGTTAGTGGGGATGCCAGACAAAAAGAACCAAAGAAATTTGGCGGACCTGGTGCAAGAAGAAGAAAACAGAAATCATACCGTTAGACTGTGAAAGCTGTAATTTTAGCAGGGGGCAAAGGTACCCGCGGAAAACCATATACAGAATATTTTCCAAAAGCAATGACTCCAATTAAGGGGAAACCTCTAATCGATTATGTTGTCACATATCTAAAATCATTCAAATTCATTAACGAAATAATAATTATTTCAGATTACACAGATTTAGGAGGACAAATCAAAAACTATTACGGAAATCAAAAAAATATTAAATTTATTCAAGATTCACAAAGTGGAACAGGCGGAGATTTGCTTCACATTCAAAAAGAATTAAAAAATGAATCAGAATTTCTCTTATGGTTTGTAGATAATCTATGTGCATTAGATGTTGCAAAAATGAGAAAAACATTCAAAGAAAAAAATAGTTTAGCATGTATTGCAACTAGAACAAAGAGAAAAGAAGAAACAGGTTTTGCAGTAGTAGATGATGGAATCATTACAGAATTTAGAGAAAAACCAGTAATGAAATTACAATTATCAGAATGTTTAGGAATCTACATGTTAAGTAAAGAAATCATTCAAAGAATTAAAAAGAAAAAGCAAAAACAAGTAAACTTGTCATTTGATATTTTACAAGATTTGTCAAAAGAAGGAAAAATTTCTGCTCACGATATAGAACAAAGAGAATGGATTGATGCAGAATCACCAATGATTTTAGAAAGAAACGAGAAATTAGTAACGAAAATCATAAAACAGATGGGATTGTAGATTTTTCTTCAAAATTAGATATTTTTTCTTCAAACTGCAGAGTTTGTGCAATATCATCCAATCCTTCTAAAAGAATTTTTTTCTTGTGAGAATTAATTTCAAAAGAGATATTTTCTGAATTGGTTTTAATGACTTGGTTTTCTAAATCAACTTCAATTGGACTGGTTTCTTGCTGAAGTTTATCAACAATTGTAGATTCTAAGACAATAGGAAGAATTCCATTTTTGAAACAATTACTAAAGAAGATGTCAGCAAAAGAAGAGGAAATAATTACAGAAAAACCATAATCATCTAAAGCCCAAACAGCATGTTCTCTACTAGAACCACATCCAAAATTATCACCTGCTACCAAAATTTTTGAGCCATTATATTTAGAATCATTCAAAACAAAATCAGATTTTAGATTTTCATTTTCATCATATCTCCAATTAAAAAACAAGAATTTTCCAAATCCAGATTTCTGAACTAATTTTAAAAATTGTTTTGGAATTATTTGATCAGTATCTACATTGACTTTATCAAGAGGTGTGACAATGCTGGTTACTTTTTGAAAAGGTTCCATTTTAATTCAAATTCAATTTCCTTACATCAACAAAATGTCCATTAATTGCAGCAGCTGCAGCCATTACAGGACTAACTAAATGAGTTCTACCACCATTACCTTGTCTACCTTCAAAATTTCTATTTGAGGTACTGGCACATCTTTCACCAGGGGATAAAATATCAGGATTCATGCCTAGACACATGCTACAACCAGCCTCTCTCCATTCAAAATTGGCATCAATGAAAATTTTATCTAGACCCATTTCTTCAGCTTGTTTTTTTACCATTTGAGAACCTGGAACAACCATTGCATTAACATTTGGAGCAACTTTTTGTCCTTGAATAACTTTTGAAGCTTCAATAAGATCCTCTAATCTTGCATTAGTACAAGAACCAATAAACACTCTATCAATTTTGATGTCTTCAATCAAAGTTCCAGAATCAAGTGCCATGTATTCAAGAGCTTTTTCAGCACCTTTCTTTTGATTAGCATCACCATTAGAAAATTCATCAGGAGAAGGAATTGATTCATCAACATCACAAGTCATTCCAGGATTTGTTCCCCAACTGACTTGTGGTGCAATTTCATTAATGTCTAAAACAAATGTTTTATCAAAAGTAGCATCTGAATCTGTTTTGAGATTTTCTTTCCAATGATCGACAAGAGATTCATAATTTTTTGGAGTGTATTCTCTATTTCGTAAATAATCAAAAGTTTTTTGATCAGGTGCAATTAATCCTGCACGAGCGCCTCCTTCAATAGACATATTACAAATTGTCATTCGTTGTTCCATTGAAAGATCAGTTATTCCTTCACCACGATATTCAATTACTGTTCCAGTTCCACCTGCAGTTCCGATATTTTTGATAATGGATAAAATTATGTCTTTTGCAGTAACTGCATGAGGATTCTTTCTTTTTCCCTCAACTCTAACTTCAAATGTTTTTGGCTTTTCCAACCACAGAGTTTGAGATGCCAAAACATGTTCCACTTCACTTGTACCAATTCCTAATGCAAGTGCACCAAAAGCACCATGTGTAGAAGTATGACTATCACCACAAACAATAGTTGAACCAGGCAATGTTATGCCTAGTTGAGGTCCAATAACATGTACAATTCCCTGATTAGGACTGTTAATATCAAATAACTTTATTCCAAAATCTTCACAATTCTTCTCCAGTGTTTTAATTTGAACTGCAGAAGTTTGATCCAATATAGGTAAAGAACGATCACTTGTTGGAACATTATGGTCCATTGTTGCAATGGTCAAATCAGGCCTTCTAACTTTTCTATCATTCATTCTCAATCCATCAAATGCTTGAGGGGAAGTAACTTCATGGACAAGATGTCTATCTATGTAGATTAAAGCTGGTTCATTTTGTTTTTCCACTACAATATGAGATTCCCAGATTTTTTCAAAAAGAGTTTTACCCATTTTAATTCAATTCTGGTTTATACTTGAATAATCCACCTGCTTCAATAATTTTTCCAATAATTTCAGAAAAAGGTTTCATTTTGTATGACTGATTTGTTGTAAGATTTTTTATTTCATTTGTAGAGATATCAATATCAAGTTCATCCCCATCGGAAATTCCATCGTATGCATCTTGACCTATTTCAATAGGTAACAAAAATGCACCATCTACAGAATTTCTATAAAAAATTCTTGCAAAAGACAAAGCAAGTATTGCTTTAACTCCAGAATGAGATAATGCAATTGGAGCATGTTCACGAGAAGAACCAGAACCAAAATTCTTTCCAGATAAAATGAAATCACCTTCTTTTACTTTAGAATGAAAATCAGGATCCAAGCCTTCCATTGCATGAGTTGCAAGTTCAGCATAATCATGCACTTTGAGGTATTGACCTGGAATAATTACATCAGTGTCAATATTATCACGATCGTATTTTATGACGTTTCCTTTCATATCAAATCCCTTGGGTCAGTAATTTTTCCAGTGACTGCAGAAGCTGCTGCTACCATAGGAGATGAAAGATATGTTTGTGATTCAACATGCCCCATTCTACCAGGGAAATTTCTGTTTGTAGTACTAATACAAATCTCATCTTTTGCCAATACTCCCATATGAGCACCACAACAGGCACCACACGTAGGAGGACCAACAGTAACACCAGCATCTAAGAAAATTTTCAATAATCCATTTTCCATTGCACGTTGATAAATTGAGATTGCAGCAGGTAAAATTTCAGTTCTTATCTTAACTTTTCTTCCTTTGAGAACTTTTGCTGCAGCTTCCAAATCTTCATACTTTGCACCAGTACAAGAACCAATGTAAGATTTATCCAATTCTACAGATGGAGCTTCACTTACAACGCAGGTATTATCTGGAGAGAAAGGTTTGGCAATAATTGGTTCCATTTCTGAACTTTCAAATTCAAAAACTTTTGCATATTCTGCATCAGCATCGCCATTTACCAAATTGAAATTTGATGCTCCTTTTGCAGAGAGGTAATCTACAACTTTTTGATCAGGTTCTACAATTCCATTTTTAGCTCCTGCTTCAGTAGTCATATTACATAAAGTCAATCTACTTTCAACAGACATATCATCAATTCCACTTCCACCAAATTGCATTGTTCTATATGCTCCACCATCATTACCAATTTCACCAATAATTTTTAGAATCAAATCTTTTGCCATTACATGTTCAGGTAATTTTCCATTTAATTTGAAATAGTAAGTTTCTGGAACTTTAAACCAAATATTTCCATTTAACAAAACATAAGCAATATCAGTGTGTCCTAAACCAACTGCAAATGCACCTAAAGCACCAGTAGTATTTGTATGAGAATCACCTCCAACATAAACATCACCAGGCATTACCATTGCTTGTTCATGAGATAAGGTATGACAAATTCCATATTGACCCATACCATATTTGAAATGTTTTTCAATTCCATAATTTTTTGTGAAATCAGTTAATTTTACAATATTTTCTGCAGATAATTTATCAGCAGAAGGCACAAAATGATCTTCAGCTACCCAAACTTTGGTAGGATCCCATAATTTATCAACTTCAATTCCTTGTTTTCTCAATTTATCAAAAACCTTTAGAACACCAGGACCAGAAACATCATGCATCATTACTTTATCCACATTAGCAAATACTACATCATCAGGGGCTACTGATGACTTGCCTGAAGCACGTGCAAGAATCTTCTCAACTATATTCATAATTGAAAAAGTTCAGTCTTGGGATTAAAAGCTTTTCAGAACAATAAAAAAGAAAAAGAATCTATAGATTTTATGCAATTAACAGTTTTTCCTCTATTAGCTGAAAGAATGAACAAGGAATTTGATATTTTCCAAGAATTAGAAAGTACTTTAGAAAAAAATGAAATTAAGCTAGAGGACGGGGATGTAATAGTTATTTCAACAAAATATGTATCAAATTCACAAGGAAGAATTGTAGATTTAGAAAAAATCAAAGTATCAGAATTCGGAGAAAAAATTGCTGATGAATTTAAATTAAAACCTGGAATTGCTGAAGTCATCATTAGAGAATCAGATAAAATTTTTGGAGGAATTGGAGGATTTGTAATTACATCTGCAGATAACATTATGGCACCTAATGCAGGAATTGATAAATCAAATGCAAAAAAAGGTAAAGCAATACTATATCCTAAAGATCCGTATCTAATTGCAGAACAAATTAGAAGAAAAATATTTTTGAAATTATTGATCCATGTTGGAGTAATTTTAGTAGACAGCAGATTAATGCCTGCAAGAGTTGGAACTTCAGGAGTTGCAATATCTTGTGCAGGAATTGAACCAGTATTAGATATGAGATCAAAAAAAGATTTAGATGGAAATCCATTAAAAGTTACATTTCAAGCAGTAGTAGATAATCTGGCAACAATTGCAAATCACAAAATGGGTGAAGGAGGAGAATCAAAACCATTTGCAATCGTGAGAAACTCAGGTGCAAAGCTTACAGATAGAAAAATTAATTCATCAGAAATGGCAATTGCACCAGAACAATGTGTATATGTACGAGGTCTTTCAAAACCACCAAAAAACTAGGTGTATCAGAGTAGTTTTTTTAAATATAGGAGTCAAAGAGAAAAATTATGGAATATTTGACAAAATATCCAAAAACAGTTTCATTTATCGATGGAATAAAGCACAAAATTCACGTAGATAGTACAGAAGGAGTTGAGCAGCTCCACATTGTTGTAAAAAAAAGTTTTGAAGAATTAACTAAAATTTTCAGAGAAGAAGGATTTACAAAAGTAAAATTTGAACATAAACAACCTGACCAAATTGGCAGTGGTCTAAATCTGAAATTAAAAAAACCTTGGGAGATGCATGTTAGAATGGTGGATTTAGAAGATGGAAAGATTGGAATTCATGCAGAAGTTGAAGTGTCTAGAGACTATCTTCAACATTTGTTTTCACAAAGAACACCTGTAGTTTATGAAGTTGAAGAAATTTTGAAAAAGTATCAAATTGATTACAATATTTGGCACGATAAAATTAAGAAAAATATTACAACAGTAGTTGATAACTATAAAGTAAAACTTGCAACTCCAGGAATACCCGTATTTGCATGGAAACCAATGTTATTTGTTATTGCAACAGTAGCTGCATTTTATGGTTGGAAATTTTTCAATACTATTTGGTAAAAATTAAAAATTTTCTAAACACCAAGTGTTTCTTCTTTAGTTAATTCAAGAAATACTTTATCACCAACTGAAAGACCCATTTCTTTGTATTCATGCATTTCAAGTTTTAATTGAGTAATACCTGATTGCATTCCAAAAGCACCACCTGCACCAGACATCATTTTATTTAGATCTTTCATCATATCATTCATGTTAGAAAATCCCATTACTTTAGGTGAACCAAATGGTGACTGAGGGTTTTGATTTCCTTCTTTGAGGTCTTTTAATGAAGATAAAGATAGTATCACATATGGTGCCCCATCAGGAGCAGAATCAATGCTTTTTACAACAAACTCTTTCTTCATGACTATCATAGCAAACTAATCTATATAATTTTAATATTTTGAGCCAATTTATGGAAAATTGAAGCTTTAATTACAAATTTGAATACAATGAATTATTGTCTGAAGCATTAAAAACAAAATTAACTTACTATGGAATTTCACCTTGGGAAATAGAAGTATTGTATGGATTTCTAAATTCCAGATTTACAATAGAACAAGAAGAAATAGAAAATAATGATGAAAATTATGTTAGTTTTCTAAAAATTGATATTCCTTTAGCATTTAATGAAGCATTTTTCAAATGGTTTGATTTTAAACGATGGGAAAAAGTAAAAGATGTTTTAAAAGAATACAAACGTAGAAGGGGAACTCGCAATCCATTAAAAATTATAATTAATTTTTCAGGAAAACCGAGAATTGTATTCATTGTTGATGTAATAGAACGAGAATGGTTCAACAATGCAGTAGAAAAAATGGATTTCGTAGTAGAATTGCTTCAACATCATTTAGATCCTAAAAAAATTCCAAAAGATGTTGTGGAAGTAGATTACAAATTTGATGTTGAATCAATCAGATGGAGATTGGATAAGGCAAAATCAAAAGATAAAGAATTTGCTTTTAGAGGAGATGTCTGGAAAGAAATTAAAAAAGAAAATAATGAATAAACAGGCTATACCTTCAAAGAATCAAGAATTTTTGAAATATCGGTATTAGGCAATCCAGCATCAGATATTACTTGTTTTGCAGGAGGATTTTCTAGATAATTTGGAATTTTGTCAGTAAGTCTGGTACTAAATGGTGAAACTAATTCATTTTGATAGAAGACACCAATTGGGATTTTATCTCCCCATTCTAGAGATTTTACTAAAGCTTGAGATAGTTTCTCGTTTACTTCAACTTCACCAGCATAATTTACAGTTGGATCAAATTTAGTATCTTCAAGTTTGTAAATCCTAGAATGTCTTTCCATAGATTCTTTTGCTAAATCAACTCCAGCATACCAATCTCTTGTATTGACATCATTGTAAGTAGGACATGGTTGTAATACATCAAGAAATGAAAGACCTTTGTGTTTAACTGCTTTTATGATTAAATCTTTGAGATGTCTAACATCATAAGAATATCCACGTGCAACAAAAGTGAATCCACTGGCTACTGCTAAACCGATTGGATTAACATTAGAATTAGTATTTGGAGAAGGTAATGATTTTGTTTGTTCACCAAGTTTGAGTGTTGGAGATGCTTGTCCTTTTGTTAATCCATAAACACCATTATCAAAAATAATGTAAGTCATATCGATATTTCGTCTACCAGCTGCAACAAAATGACCTGCACCAATTCCTAATCCATCACCATCTCCACCGACTGCAACAACAGTCATGTCAGGATTTGCTAGTTTACCACCTTGAGCAAAAGTTAGTACTCTACCGTGTAACGTATGAACACCATAGGTATTGATAAAATGAGATGTCTTTCCAGAACAACCGATTCCTGAGAAAATTGTTGCTTTGTCACGTTCAATTCCCATTTCTGCTAATGCCATTTGTAATGCATTAACAATTCCAAAATCACCACATCCCGGACACCAATCATTATGTACATCGGTCTTGAAATCGGCTAGAATCATATAGTTCAGTACTTGTCATTCCCCTACCAGTATATTTCAAAATATGATAATCAATTTCTCTTGTAATATTTTGTTTGAAAATCTTTCCTAATTGTCCAGAGTGATTTGCTTCTATGTCAATCAATACTTTAGCATCCTTTAGTAAAGATTTAACGTATTCGGTAGGAAAAGGATGCAATAATTTTATCTGAACAAATCCAATATCGATACCTTCTTTTTTTAACATTGCTTGTGCATCAAGAATTGGACCTTTTGTAGAACCCCAAGAAATTATTGTATAATCATGAATTTCAAATGGAACAGCTTGTTCATTTTCAGGAATAGTTTCTAATGCCAAATCCAATCGAGACATTCTTTTATCCATCATACTAATGCGAACTTGCGGATCTTCTGTAATATGTCCATATTCATCAGATTCATCACCAGTATTCCAAAATACTCCATTATCCATTCCAAGTTTTGCACGAGGAGAAATTCCATCATCAGTTAATTCAAATCGTTTGTATTCCCCCTCAACTTTATCAAGTAATTTTCCACGTTCAATTGAAATTTTCTTAGGATCAAATTTTTTACAAGTAACAACAGAACTAGACAAAAATTTATCCATCATATGAATAACAGGAATTTGGTATTTGTCTGCATAATTAAAACAATTACCAGTATCATAGAAACTCTCTTCAATATCACCAGAGGCATAAACAATTTTTGGAAAATCACCACATCCAGCAAATACTGTAAATAGTAAATCATCTTGACCATGACGAGTAGGAAGACCTGTTGAAGGGCCACTTCTTTGGTATAAGGTAATCACAACTGCAACTTCATTGATTCCAGCCCATCCTAAGGCTTCAGTCATTAATGCAAATCCAGGACCAGAAGTAGATGTAGATGAACGAGTTCCAGTAAGTGCAGAACCAATCATCATTCCTATTGCAGATATTTCATCTTCTGTTTGTACTACAATTGTTGAACCAGGTCTACCATTTTCAATTTCTAGAATTTCGTTTGATTCAAGATAAACACTTTCATCAGAAGCTGGAGTGATTGGATAATAAGATTGGAATCTACAACCACATACCATTTTACCCAGTGAACATCCAAAATGACCTTGGACTAAAATTGTATCAGATTGTTTTTCTGTTCCAGATAATACGTGATTAAAGTTTTCAAAATTTTTTGATGCATAATTATATGAAAAACTTGCAGCTTGTTGATTTATTTCTGCAATTTGTGGTTTTTTAGAAAATATTTCATTAATTGAATTTACCAATGAATCCGATGGCATTTTTATCAATCCAAGAGATAATGAAACTCCAATTACGTTATACATTCTGACTAAACCACGTAATCTAGGATTTTCAACTTCTTCAGAAAGAGTTTCAAGTAATTTTTTGAATGAAACTGGAAAAATTTTAACACCATTTTCTTTAGCTAATTCTAAAACTCCTGCAATAGTAAATGGTTTATTTTTTGATTCTAGTAATTTATGTAATCTATCTTTGAAAGGTTTATCCAAAGTTCTGACTTTATCAGTATCAATATTTTCTAATTCAGAATCATAGATAATTCCCCCTTCAGAAGAAATTTCATCAAAATGGCGGAAAATTGTTTCAGCATCAAATGAGACCATCAAATTCACATCATTTACGTTAGAATGTATTTTTTCATCGGAAATTCTTACAGTAAAGTAACTGTGTTCACCTTTAATGTTAGAATAAAATTCCCTTTTACCAAATACCTGATAGCCCATTTGAGAACAAACTTTGGAGAAAATATTAGCACCAGATTCTACTCCACTTCCTTGAGGACCACCAATTAACCAAGTAAAATCAGTATTCATGATTTTCAAAATCCTTATTCAAATAAATACAAAATGGTAAGAGATTATTCAATTATCCACCTGTTGCTGCATCAAATAAAGCACATTCACATTTATCACGCTCCCCACAGTAAGGACAAACACATACACATTTTTCAATAAAATTTCCACAATCTATGCAAATGGCAAATTCTTCTTCAATTTCAGAAGACATGATGTAGATACAAAGAAATCGTATAAATGGTTTGAGATAAATCAAAAGAGTAATGAAACCAAAAATTTTCCTTACAAGAACATTACATGATTTTGCATTAAAAGAATTAAAAAAGAAATTTCAAGTAGAGATCCATAAAGGGAAAATTCCAATTCCTCAAAACATATTGAAATCTAAAATTAAAAATTCAGATGGTCTGATTTGTTTTCCATACGATAAAATCAATAAAGACGTAATACAATGTGCAGAAAAACTCAAAGTAATTAGCACGTATAGTGTTGGGTATGACCACATTGATTTAGAATTTGCAAAAGAAAGGAGGATCAGAGTAGGATATACTCCTGAAGTTTTAACAGATGCAACAGCAGATTTAGCATTTGGGTTATTACTTGATTCTTTAAGAAGAATTTCAGAAGGAGACAGAATCATTAGAAAAGGGAAATGGAAACAAATCTACGGAGCGCATGATTATGTAGGATTTGATTTACAAGGAAAAACTTTAGGCATAATGGGTTTAGGAAGAATCGGTAAAACTCTTGCTAAAAGGGCAAAAGCCTTCGATATGGAAATAATTTATCACAATAGGAAAAAAATTCCAGAAAAAGAAGAAAAAAAGTTAGGAATAAAATATGTTACATTTGATAAATTAATTTCAAAAAGTGACATAATTTCAATTCATGTTCCACATACAGCAGAAACAAATCAAATTTTTAACATGAAAGTTTTTAAAAAAATGAAAAAGACTGCATTTCTAATAAATACATCTAGAGGAAAAGTAGTAAATGAAAAAGATCTTGTTACAGCATTAAAACAAAAAATCATAGCAGGAGCAGGATTGGATGTATTTGAAATAGAACCAATTAAGAAAAATCATCCATTTATGAAATTAGAAAATATTGTTTTAGCACCACATATTGGAAGCTCAACAAAAGAAACTAGAATCAAAATGGCAGAATTAACAGTAAAAAATCTAATTAACGGAATTAATGGAAAAAAACCAATTTACTCAGTAGGGTATTGAGAATTACGCGTAAGTTTAGTTCAAATAATATGTTGAGTTTTTATATTGAAATTGTGAAAGAGAGTCAAGTTGAAAAAATTCAAACATACTAACGAAGAATTAGAATTAGCTAAAATACAAACTGAAAAAGAGAAAAAGAAAAAAGAATCACAAGATTGAAACTTTTTTACTTGTCTTTTTCAGACAAGTTTTTTTTTAAAATTTAATTTTTGAAGAATACTTTTCATTTAATGAATTATACAAAAATTCTCGTTCAGAGATCAAATTTTTTGATTCATCATACATTTTTGTAAAAAATGCAGCGATAAGACGCTGATTATCAACATCAAAAAATCTAACACTAAAACTAATCCTATCAGGTTTTTGTTCTTTAACAAATTCAGCAGATTTAATCATTTCAGAATTTATGTGCATATGAGCAGGACCATCATTATCCCCAATCGTAATCCATTTCTCCTTTTGTCTAATTGTTAATGAATTACTACGAATTTCGCATGTAGCGCCAATATTTTTTGTAATGATCAAAACATCATCAATTTTAACAATATCGGATAAGAGTTCAAAAAGCATTAAACAATTACATTAAGCAAATTATTATAATATTTTCATCTCAATTAGACTTATTCAAATCAATTTGAACAAGATCGTCTGCATCACCGTGAATACAATCAGTTCCAACAGATTTTACAGGAGTAAAACTAATTTTCCCACTATGCATTTTTCCTTCGTTTTGTAAAATAGTGAGTTTTCCTGTAACAATATGTCGATGCTTTTGACAAGTTAATCCAAACATGTATTCATCTTTTCCATCAATAATTGAGACAATAAATTCAGGTGGATTAACACACTGCTTTCCTTCTTCAGAAACTGAACATTTATCAGGCATCATAAATAAAATAAAAAAAATATCAGATATTAATCTTCATAGATGTAATTTAATATCAATTATAACAAGATAAAACAAATTGAAAGAAAGTTTTGATTTAGTAATTATTGGCGGAGGTATTTTAGGAACTTCAATTTCATATTTCTTATCATTTCTAAATAAATCAAAAAAAATTGCAGTCATCGAACAAGAAAAAAAGGTTGCTCACCATACTAGTGGTAGAAATACAGGAAAAGTACATGCACCATATCTATACAATCCAGAAAAAAAGAAACTATTTGCCAATGCAGCATTTCATGGATATGAAATGTGGAAAGAATATTCAAAACAACAAAATTTGCCATTTAAAGAAGATGGAGTAATCGAAGTTGCATTAGATGAAAAAGGTATCAAAGTTTTGGAAAAATATCTCAAATGGGGAAAACAAAATGGATTAAATGAAAAAGATATTGAATTAGTGGATAAAACAGAATTAAAAAAAATTGAACCTGAAATAAAATGTGAATCTGCTCTTTATGTACATAGAGATGGTTCAACAGACTATTCCACATTGACCAATGCAATAATGAAAGATAGTGAAAAAAATGGAATTAATTTTCTTTTTAAAAATAAAATTAATCAAATTAAAAAATTAAAGACAAATGGGAGATTACAATTAATGATAATGAAAAAATTTACTCTAATTTTTTGATCAATGCTGCAGGAGGTCAAGCAATAGATATTGCACATAATATTGGAATTGCAAAAAACCTAACTGATGTTCATTTTAGAGGAGAATATTGGATAACCCCAAAAAAATATCATAATTTAACAAAAACTAGTGTTTATTCAGTGCCAGAATTCCCAGATTATCCATTTTTAGATCCTCACTGGATTGTTAGAGTAGATGGTAGTTGTGAAATAGGACCAAATGCAGTTCCTGTTTTCAGTCCTTATGGATACGATACAGCAGAAAATGTCAAAGAATTCATTCCAAAAATATTGGAAATGGTTAATTCAGGTGCAAGAAAAATAATCTTTGATAAAGACTTTCAAGAATTAGCTTTTAGTGAAATACAATCATCAATGTCAAAATCAAGAATGGTTGAAAGAGTAAGAAAATTTCTTCCAAAGATTGACTCAAAAGAAATTTCAGTTAAAGGAACAGCAGGAATTAGATCATCAGTTATTGATGAAAAAGGGAAATTTGTTCCAGATGTAATTTTACTAGATGAAGATTCATCATTTCATATTTTAAATTATAATTCACCTGGTGCAACAGGAGCATTACCATTTGCAGTATATGTGATCAATCAATTACATGAAAAAGGATTAATTGAAAATGAGGATATTCATGCACAATGTGGACCTTGGAAATTTAATGAAATTGTAGAAAGATTAGAGAAATAAAATGGCGCAGAGAGGGAGATTTGAACTCCCGTTCCCTTGCGAGAACGCGCTTTATGGTTAAACAATTTCCAGGCGCGCGCCCTACCAGGCTAGGCGACCTCTGCAGAAGTCTTGCGACAATTCTATTTCATAAAATGTGATTATAAATTATGTTATTAGAGATAACAAAAATTACTTCCAAATTGTAATTGTAGTTGATTTTTCTACAACATTTCCATCCATATCCAATCCTTTTGCAGAAATTTTGTAAACACCTTCCAATGCAGTGTCACCATCATTTTTTATTTGATCCCATGAAAAAGTTACCTCATCCATAGGTTCAAGGGTTGAAACTACTTGGGCAGATACTGGAGAATACATTAGTATTCCAGATAATCCAGTAATCTTCAAACCATATGATGAGTCAGAAAAAGTCAATTCGTTAGTACCCGAATTTACAATTCGGATTTGAATTAATTCGTCTTGTTTAAAATCAAATTTTTCAGTAACAATAGAAAGAGAAGATCCTTCAACATATTCTAATTGAGATGTATTTTTAAAATCAATTAAATAAGTTCCAAATGCAAATCCAGATACAACCCCAACAGCAATAAAAACAACAAGACTTTTAGCTAGCAATTCTTTGAAACTAAATTCAGTATTTTTTAATCTTTTGGAGCAGTAGGTTTTGTTCTCCACTTTTTTGGATAAGTGTTAGGAGCCATGATTATTCTTTTTGTAACAAACGCATATCCTTTTGTTGCGTCACGAATTTGTTCTACATCCATTGTAGATTCAGCCAATGCAACTGCCTCACCCTTTTGCGTATAAATTCCAACTATATCACCTTCTTTCAAATTTGGAGAAATTTTTAAAATTCCAGGAATTGCTAATTGAGCACCATGACACATTGCATCAACTGCAGAATCACGAATTACTACAGATTTTAATTCGCTTAATGCAAGTTCAACGGGTTTGATAATTTCCATTAATTTAGAATCATCCTTTTTTTCTTCCCATATAGCAAATGCATCAGCTAATTCATGTAATGTTACCAATCCATCTTTTTCATGAAATTGATCTACACGACTACGTCTTAGTTCAATCATAGTTGCCCCAGGACCTAAAACCTCACCAATGTCATAGTATAATTTTCGAATATAGGTTCCAGCTTCACAGAGTATTCTAGTTAAGAGTAATCTTTCCTTTTGTTCAATTAGTTCTAATTCATAAATGGTTCTGGTTCTAGTTTGTCTTACAACAGCAGAGCGTTGAGGAGGTTTTTGAAAAATTTCACCAGTAAACATTTCAATTATTTCAGATAATTTTTCCTTTGAAGGTAATGAATGAACTCTTCCTAATGCATGATATTCTTTAGGACCATAAAGTAATACTCCCAATGCTTTTGTTGCTTCACCTAATCCAAGAGGTAAAACTCCAGAAACTTGTGGATCCAAGGTTCCACTATGACCAATCTTTTCAATTTTTAAAATTCTTTTTGTCCATGCAACTGTTTCATGACTGGTTGGTCCTGGAGGTTTATCTAACAAAATAATTCCATTATCTAATAATTGCTCTACTGTTCGCTTATCATAATATGTTCCATATGCATCATCAGTAATGTCTTGATCAATTTCAATTAGATTTTCAAGTTGTTTTAAAGTCATAGTAATTTTCTCACAGTTTCAGTTGCCACATCAATTACTTGATTGGCAGTTAAATTATCAGTGTTTATGATTACGTCAAATACAGCTTGATCTTCACCAAAACTAAATCCATAAAGTTTTTTGTAAAGTGCTTTATTTTTATCAAAACGGGATTTTGTTATTTCGTATGCATTTTCTGAGCTCATGTTATCCCTAGTTTGCATTCTTTTGGTACTACTAGCATGAGAACCTTCTAACCAAATTTTTATTCCATCTTCAATTAACCAAGGTAAAGTGTAGCTTGTGATAACCATGCCACCTTGATTAAACAAATCAGTTAATTTTTTATCTAAATTTTTATCAAATTCAGAATTCTGTTCACGTTGATTTAGAAATTTGAGTCCTTCTTTAGTATCCCACCAATCATCGCCATCAGAATTGAATCCTTGTTCTTTTGCCATTTCTTTTAAAACATCACCACCGCTAAGATATTGTAAATTAAATTCTTTAGCTAATCCTTTAGCAACAGTTGTTTTTCCGACTGCAGGAGGGCCAGAAATTACAATAGATTTGGTCAACCTAGATCCATTGATGTCTTGGTAATTCTCATAATGATTCCACTAAATGCAATGGAAGAAAGGAAATACCAAGCCCATAGCATTAGATGGTTTTCTTTACCAAAACAAATGTGTGTAGTATCTAAAGCTTGTTCTGCAGTACAAGTTAGCTGGAACATTTCTCCAGGAATCACATTAAGTGGAATTGGAGAAATTGCTACAGTGTATGTAAATAGTTGTGGTAATACGAGATAGAAAATTAGAATTAATGGAACAAAAGTAATCAACATTGGTCTCATATTCATTTGCATCATCTCCATAGACATTTTGTTCATGTATGCAGATTTTTTGTTTAGTTCAGCTGATCTAGCAGTATCTTTAGATCTCATAGCAGCCATTCTTTCTTTTTGCCAAGCTCTTGTTT
>LUMP01000242.1_pt1 | contig 28191 bp, 39 predicted proteins | sample 729641 | NCBI WGS metagenome assembly LUMP01 (sample SAMN03860260, study PRJNA289734) | marine metagenome | biome: seawater column; feature: ocean; material: water; isolation source: Red Sea water column Station 12 - depth 47m | place: Saudi Arabia: Red Sea | collected 2011-10-15 | depth 47 m | reverse complement strand
CATCCATATGGAATTGATGTTGAAACAATTCGTCGAATGCTTGTTGATACACATTATCAAATTCCAAATGTTGATGATAAAATGATTGAAAAAGTTAGAAAGGAACTTGGCATGTCAAAAACTAAATTTAGCTACAAAGAAATTATGAAAAAAACTGAGAAAAAATGGAAGTCATTAACTAGACCTGTTCGTGTTGTAATAGCTTTGATGTCATTTCTTGAAGCAGACTTTGAACAACTGCAAAGAATTAGAATTGAAGATGTGGATTTAAGAAATAATAAATTAGTTTATTGGGATTATGCCACATCTCAGACTTTGGCAGTAGACATGAATCCTGAAAGTCCCTACTACAAACAATTAGCTAATACTGTTCAAGGTGAGTCACTTACCCACTTTTTAACAAAAAGATTTCAGAGAGTTGGTCCAACTGCTGCACTAGAATTTTGTAAATTTGCAAAATTCAAACCTGAAACTAGAGTTGGAAATATGACTGATCAAGAATTAGTAAAATTAAGTGATGCATTACAAACATACGAAGGATTTAGATCTCCTGATCCTACATGTTTAGCACCGCTTGGTGACGGTCCGCTTGAAAAAGGAATTGAAAGAAGATTTGAACCTGATTTCATGGCTGTAGTTCAAAGGACTGCCTCAGCTTATTCTGGATTTCCATTTGTTATTGAAATGGGAATCGCATATGGTGGTAAAATTGAATCACGTGGAACTACCGTATTCAGATTCGCAAATAGAATTCCATTGTTATATGACGAAGGTAGTGATGTTGTACTAAAAGTTGTTAAAGATACGGATTGGAATCGTTATAAAGTGAAAAGTGATTCTGCACCATTTATCATAGTATCACATATTTGCTCAACAAGAGTGCCCTACAAAACTGTAGGAAAAGAAAATGTAGCAGACAGACCAGAAATTGAAAAAGAACTTAGATTAGCACTTCAATTCCTTTCAAGAAAACTTTCTGGATATATGTCTAAAAAAGGTCAAGCAGAAGCTGCAAAGAAACGTGCCAATTTATATTCAAAATATTTGCCACTTGTAGCACAATTTTGTACTGAATTATCTGGAAAAAAGAAAGAACCAAACTATAAAAAATTGATTAAAGAAGAAACTGCAATAGACAATACTAGTGAAGATAAAGAGGTAGAGAAGAATGGCTAAAAAAGTAACAAAAAAAGTAACAAAAAAGGAAACAAAAAAGGAAAAAATTGATAAATCAAAAAAACTCATTCAAGCTCTCAAAAATCATGGTGCTCAAATCTATGAAGACCTTGAAAACGGTGAATTTCCAAAATTTTCCATTCCGAATCGTTCTATCAGTAACATCATTTATGATAAAAAACTAAGACAGTATGTTCTTGGAACTAACGCTTCTCTAAGAAGTGCAAGAAATAGTTCTCAACTACGTTCATTCACACAATTACTATGGCTTGCATTTTTTGCAAATAAATTAACTCATGAAAAAAAATCATCCACGCTTCGAGATGTCTATTATTCGTCTCAAGCATTTGCTGTAGATTTTGAAGACCAACAAGAATCTGATAATATTATAGTAGATTTGGAGGCAGTTCTATCACAACCTCGTGAAGACTTTTTTGTATTTCCTGAAGAACGAAGTAGTATTTTTGGTGATCTAACTATTGAATATACAATTCCTGGGTATGAAGGAAAAACACAAAATCTCTCCAGTCATCCTGATGGATATGCAATTGGTCCTAGCATGACTTCAGCTCAGTTGACTGATACTAGTGCTGAACTTGTAATTGCTATAGAGAAAGGTGGTTTGTTTACTAGATTTGTTGAAGAACAAGTTGATAAAAAATTCAAATCTATTATAATCAATACTGGAGGACAAGCTCCTCGTTAAACAAGAACATTATTGAAACGTTTGCATGATGAAATGGGATTACCTGTTGTAATTCTTACTGATGGTGATGTGTATGGAGAACATATTGCAATGGTGATTAAATCTGGTTCTGCAAATGCTGCTCATCTAAGAGAATTGACTGTACCTGATGCAAAATGGATGGGTGTTTGGGCTACTGATATTGATAAATTCAAACTTCCTACAATTCCTATGACTGAATCTGACATCAAAAGATGTTATGATTTACTAAAAGATCCTAGATATGAAGAAGGATTATGGAAACGTGAGCTTGAAGTTTTTATAAAAATTAAAAGAAAAGCTGAGCTTGAAGCATTCTCAAAATATGGATTAACAAACATCACTGAAAAATATTTGCCTAAAAAATTAGAAGAATCAAAAAGCTTCTGATGTTCTAATTCTCAATGTTAGAACCCCATTTCTGTATTTGAAATCTGCAATTTCCATTGAGTTAGGTCCTTCAATTTGCACTTCTTTTGAGAATCCTTGTGAACCTCGTATGTACAAAACACTATCGATTAGTCTAACTGCAATTTTATCTTCTGGACCTGGAACTTCGGCAACAAAAACTGTCTCGTTGTCTCCTTTAATCAAATCATATACCCAGTTCTTTGATTCTTGTTCCCTTGCTTGGAATTTTGGTTTCTGTGTCAAAACCATTTTCTTAATTGCTCGAGTCCAGTAAACTATTGTAACTAGTGCAATTCCAATTAGTATAAAACTTACAAATCCATTATCTGCACGTAATGACATTGCATATACTAAACCAAAGAAAATTAGCAAAATTATTGGTATTACATAATTTAGAGATTTTTCAGTTGGTTGGGTGGCATTTGCATATTTGCTCAATACACAAAAATCTGTTTTACCAAATATAAAGCATCTTTGGTTTTTATAGGTAGAATTCCTATCTGAAAATGTTGGCTGAACCTACTGCAAAAAAATTGACTATGACTGATATTGCTGCTAAGGGTTCCTTAATTGCACTAATCATCTCTGTTCCAACATTAGTTGTCTTTTTTGCCATTTGGACCATATCAAACGATCTCATTTATGGTGCAGTAGGTGGCTTGATAACCAATTTCATCACACTTGGAATATCCTTCAAAATAGTCAGTAAGAAATTTACCAAAAAACCAAAAGATGACTTTGAATTATAGTAAGTACGATGAAACTCTCAGAAATCACTCAAACTCTTGTATCTGAAATAAAATTAACTGAAATTCAGGCAAAGATTTTCTTACATGTAGTGCTACATGGTCAAATGAATACATCTAAAATTTCAGATGAACTAAATATTTCTCATGACGATGCTACTGTTAATTGTAAAAAACTTGTAGAATTGGGTGGCTTCATTGACATGCCTAATGATGAATTTGAGGCCATGCATCCTAGATTTACCGCTGTGAATATGTATAGAAAACTGTGTGAAAGAGAACAAAAAGAATTCAAGAAAAATCTTGAAATTGATAATATTGGAGTTGCACTAGAGGTATCATATGATGATGCAAGGACTAAATATAACAAAAAAATGTGAAATGATATGAGTGAGACACCCTCTGAGACGCCAAAAACACCTGAGATTTACAAATGCTGTGATAATCCTCAAATTACTTACCTTGCACCTGTTAACATAAACATTGATGAAAGAACAATTGGTTCTGTTGATGTTTGGCGATGTGCTGTTTGTATGAAAAATTTCTGTGAAGAAAAAACACTGGGAATTGATTCTATTACTGATATTGTTGGAATGCCAAGAATTGAAGATGATGAAAAATGGGCAGTAATTGTCAGTAAGTTACAAAAAGGTAAGGACAAGTGGAAGTTAGTTAAACTCAAAGAAAGTGGAATGATCAAATTTGAAACAGCAGATGAAAAACTAATTGATCTAAAAATTGAAGACTACAAAATTGTAGATGACTTTCATTCAAGTTTTCTTGTATTAGATCATATACATAGAGCAGTTGAAATTTAATCTTGAAACTTTCTGTTAACATAGAAGAAATTACTGGTACACAAATGGCTGCAAAAATTGTAGGTAATTTTTCTATCGAACAAAATTCATTTCCTTTTACTGGTATAGCATTTGGACGAATAGGTGGTCAAAACGTAGGCGTAAAACTAACTGATGATGTTGAAAAAAAGATTGTTGAATTAGGGTATGACCTTGATGAGGTAATTGAAACTTTACAAAAAAATCTAATTCATGGTGATCTTACTTTGCCTGAAGGTCTAAAACGGGAATCTTTTGCTGATGATTAAAACTCTGCTTCTTCTAATGCCTTCTCACATGCACATGATTTTGATATAGGAATTTTATCAATAAGTTCTGTAAGTAATTTCTTAGTCAATTCAACATTTTTTGATAATGTCTCGATTACTTCTTTTGCTGTAACTGGTTTTTCTGCCCAAACATCATAATCAGTTACAGTCGAAATTGAAGCATAACAAATCTGAGCCTCTCTTGCTAATTGACATTCTGGTACCAATGTCATACCAATAATATCTGCTCCTGTACTCTTATAGAATTTAGATTCTGCTTTTGTAGAAAATCTAGGTCCTTCAATACAGACGTATGTTGCGTCTTTGTGAATTTTTAACTCTTGTTTTTCTGCCACATCTAGAATCACTTCTTGTAATTCTGGGCAGAATGGATCTGCAACTGAAATGTGTATTACTTTGCCTTCTTCTGAGAATGAACCTTTTCGTGATTTTGTGAAATCTAAAAATTGAGTTGGTAAAGCAAAATGTCTTGGAGCAAACTCTTCTTTTAGACTTCCGACTGCAGATGGTGCAATGATTCTTTTAACTCCCAATTCTTTGAAAGCCCAAATGTTTGCTCTATAATTTATCATGTGAGGTGGAATAGTATGCTTTTTTCCATGTCTTGGTAAGAAAGCAATCTTTCTTCCATTAAATTCCCCAATTGTTATTGTGTCTGATGGCTTACCATATGGTGTATCTATTGCAACTTCTTTTGGTTCTTTTAATAATCCTGAATCATAAATCCCTGTACCGCCAAAAATGCCAATCTCTGCAGTTTCTTCCATTAGTATTCCACCAGTGACTCTGATCTATAATCTTTAATCTTATCTCGACCGTTTAATTCAAGTAATTCAATAATGAATGCAAAGCCTGTAATTTCTCCTTTAATTTTCTCAATTAATTTTGCTGCTGCCTTTGCAGTTCCTCCTGTTGCAAGTAAATCATCACAAATAACTACACGTTGCCCTTCTTTGATAACATCTTTTTGTACTTCTAATGTCGCCTTGCCATATTCTAGCGTATATGATGTCTTTGCAACTTTTCCAGGTAATTTTCCTGCCTTTCGAAGAAGAATCATTCCTTTATTGTATTTTAATGCCAATGCACACGCAATGATGAATCCTCTTGATTCAATTCCTGCAAAAACATCTACATCATTTGGATGAAATTTTTTTGAAAATTCTTCCACCATGAATGATAATGCGGATGGATCTCCTAATATTGGTGAAAAATCTCTGAACAAAATTCCTTTTTTGGGAAAATCTGGATAATCTCCAATCTTATCTCTTAGATTCATGAAATTACACGAAAAATCCAGAAATAAAAACCGTTAGTTGATCAGTTAATAATGAATTTAATGGATGTATTTGAGGCTCCATCATCCACAGTCATTTCATACTCTCCTGATTCAAAAGTAGGTGGTATCTTCCACATTGTTAGATATTCTCCATTACTTTTTGCGGTGATGTTCAATTCATCAACTTTATCCCCGTTCATATCAAATATCTTTATTGTAACTGTGGCTGATATCCTTGCACCCGAACCCGAAATATTTACAATTTCATTAGTATCGTAATTGGTTTTATCTAAACTTATGACCAATCCTAAATCTTGTCCTATTACTTTAAACTGAGTCTCTTTGAAATTTCCTCCACTTTTTGCATTAATTGTCCACATTCCTGGTTGTCCATCTGATGGTATTCTGAAATTATCTATCTTGAAAACACCAAATCTATCTGAAAATGTCTCGATCTTTTTAATCACATTTCCATTGGAATCGCTAATTGTCACATCTAACAAAACATTGATTGAACCTGTATTGCCTAGAATTAGGACTTGGTCACCTTGTTTGTAATCATCTCTTGTTGTTTGCAGTGAAATTGCACCTGAACCTGTAGTTAAACCGACTGTAAATATTGCATCTCCGCTACTCTCTCCTCTCTTTGCACTTAGTGTATATGCTCCATTTGGAAGGTCATCTGTTTCTATTTTGTAAATTTCTTTACCATCTGGACCTAGGTTGATTGTATCTGAAATTTTCTCTCTATCTGCAGAATCTATTACAATAATTGAAACTTGTGCGTTCACAGGACCCTGAATTGAGATCTCAGCTGTTTGACCTGCATCAAAATTCAAATCTAATGGTCTGACAATTAAAATTGGTTCTGGTTCTTGACCCACACCAAATGTTGTAACACCTTCTTCATTTCCTTGAAATGCTAGCAATACGTATGTTCCTTCCACTGCGCCTCTTTCAATATCTATGGAAAAATCCACAATTCCTGTTTCTCCAACATTAATAGTTCTAGAAAATACTTCTGTACCAATTGAATCTTCTAAAATTATTGACATCTCTACATTTGGAATTGCAGTTCCTTGAAATTCAACTGTTGTTCCTGACTCATACATCGTTTCTAATGATGATATGTTGATCATTTTTGCACTAATCACTTCAAAACTTCTTAATGCCTTGGTCTTTCCATCATCTATCTCGATTGAAATTGGTCCCAACTTTAATTCTGGAGAAAACAAATTGTCATAAGTCCAGTTCCCATCAAAACCTACTTGAATTGTATCTATTGCAAGTATGTTACCATCTGGATGTTTACATGTAATTGTTAAAGTTGTATTGGGGGTTGCACTTCCTTGTAAAGTGATAATGTCTCCACGTTTTACCTGTTGAGGAGTATTTCCAAGAGATAATTTTATGATGTCAGGTATGTCCCTATTTTCTGTATTTGGAATTCTAATACTAATTACTTTCTCATTTCCATCTGAATCTCTTAAAATAAATTCTGTTCTGTCATCATTATTCACAGTCGGTGTTTTTGCAGTGAACAAAATTTTTCCATCATTGTCTATGTTAACTGTAGAAAACAAACTATTCCCAATATAGAAATCAAGTTTCTCATTAGGAACAAAATTTTCGCCTATGACTCTAAACTCTGAATCTGAACTTGGTTTTTCAGGAATAAATCTAAAACTAGATTCTTCTTTAACCCCTACAACTTTTGGTTTATTTAATTCGGTTTGATTATCTGTTGTTTCTGTAATTGTAACTTGTGTACTTGCTGAGCTAATGACTTCGCCGTCGGAGTCTAAAGCTTTCCAGTTGATAGTTGGGTTGTTACCTATTGTTTTGATTCCAATTTTCACACTTTCTCCTGGATCTACTTCATTTTGAGTAGTGAATTCAATCACTCCGTTAAGCTGTTTTTTGCCCATCCAACCTTGTTCTGTTTTAAAAGACTTGAATTCATTATCCCCACTTAACCATATTCTAACACTATCAATTGTTGCAGTATTTCCTCTACTATTTTTTAATTCTAGTATGGTTGAATCTTCAAAACCAATGCTTGTGGCAACTACTTCATCTGCAAAACTATTCTGAACTGATGAGACTAGAATCACTGATGAAATTAGAAATACTGAAAAAATCACTGGCAACAATGTTCTCATTATAATGATTCCTTCAACATCTACAATTAAATCTTAATGAGAACCAGTCCGTAAAATTTTGAATTTATGCTACTTGAGTTGATTTTAATTCGTATGGATTCTCTGTCCACCACTTTGTGTATAATTCATCAATCTCTTTCATATCTGAATTACTAATGTAATTTCCATTTGACATGTCTGAAAATGATTGAATTTCTTCTTCACTAATCACAGTTGGAAATACCGATGAAATTCCTTGTTTTGACAAGATGAATTTTATTGCCAATTCTGTAATTGTCAAGCCGTTTCTCTCTGCAATTGGTCTTAACTCTTCAACTTTTTTCAATGAGGCTTTTATCCACTCCCCTTTTCTTACTGAACGATGATCCTTCTCATCAATTTTTGTATCTGCATTGACTTTGCCAGTTAAAATTCCTGATGCATCTGGAACTCTGACAAGAATTCCAACATCATTTTGAATTCCCGCATCTAACAATTCATTTCCTGGAGTTTGTTCCAAAATATTGAAAACTGTCTGAACTGCTGTAACATTCTCTCTTTTCATAGACTCCAATCCTTCTTGTGTCCATCCAATTGCCGGTCCTAATGCAATTTGATATGTTTTGATTTTTTCCTCCTCAACTAATTTGTCTAGTGTATTAAAAATCGAATCATCTTTGATGTGGTGCATCTTTGGATTGTGTAATCCATACATGTCAACATAATCTGTTTTTAATCTGTCTAAACTATTACTCAGTGCTTTTCTTGTGAACTCTTCGTCAAATTGTTGTGGCAATTCTGTATGACCGACTTGTTTTACCTGTTCAAAATCATATCCATATTTTGTTGAAATAACAACCTCGTTTCTCATATCTTTGAACGTCTCACCAATCAAACGTTCACTTTTTCCTTTTCCATACATGTCTCCTGTTTCAAAAAAGTTTATTCCACAATCATATGCCTTTTTTAACATTCTTTTTGCTTCATCTTCATCAATTTCTTTACCCCACCAATTCAATGCAATTGTCCATGCCCCAAAACCAATTTCTGAAACCTCAATTCCACTTTTACCTAATTTCTTATACTTCATGCAACTATCTCCTTGAATTTTTCTAATTTATCATTAATTTCGTTATCACTCAAAGCTAACTCACCTGATTCAAAATTAGAATTTAATTCTATCCAAGATTTACATCCTGAAAATTCAGGCTTTAATGGTAAATTAAATTCTGGAATTTTCACAGTTTTTAGAAATACTGCCTTCATTGGTTTTTCTGGCTTCCAGTTTCTTCTCTCTTGAATGTAGGAATCACTCCAAACATGAAATGATGATAGATTTCTAATTATTTCGTTATCTTTGATATCTTTTTCATATAATATTTCGGCATATGATGAAATTTTGTTAAAATTTTCATTTGGTTTGTTATCTAGTACATTATTTAAAAAATCATGAAATTCAGGTTTCACATGTTTAGTTTCTTGATGTTTGTTTTCCTTGCTCAAGTGCCTTGACAACAGTTGCCCATTCTTTTAGCGCATTCATCATCCTAAACTCGTAATGATGGATACTATGTCTTTTTTGACACATACGATCATTGGCGTATCCACTTGAACAAATGCTGAAACTTTTGTCCCTCTAAGTTCCATAATTAAATCCTGAAAGACATTCAAATCATCTGATTCAAATGCCAGCATAAAATCTTCGTCATGTATGCCAAAAGAGTATGTTGTGTTTAACTCCACTTGAGGAAATTTCTGACTTACTTTGATATGTTCATCCATCATCTGTCTTCGTTGCTCTAATGGTAATAGGTACCATTCTCTTGTTTTGATAAATGGATAAACTACTGCATACTTTTTTGCCTCTAAACCTCCAACAAATGAGTGAGTACGGTTTGTTTGAGCATAAATTGATGGTCTTGTTGAGGATAGATAAACTCTTGATGGAGTAATATATTTTCCAACAACTGTCAAATATATTTTTGAAATTGCATCTTGAATCTCTTCTACTGATTCAGACATAAACCAAATTAAGAAATCAGCATCATCTCTTAACCCTAATGTTGAATATGTTCTTGTTTTGATTGGTAAATTTGCTAAAACATTTTCTAATTCTCTTGCAGATTCCTCTTTTGCCAAATCTGCCATCCATCTCCATTTTGGATCTACTTTAAAAAATGAAAAATTGAAAAAATATCTCTTGTTATCTTCTTCAGACATGTTCACTCATTTGTTGTCTATTATTTAAAATAATTTTTGATTATCTTATTTGGTTTCTTCCAAAACCCAATCATATCCACGTTTTTCAAGTTCTTGTGCAAGTGATGCATCTCCACTTTTCAAAATTTTGCCATCTGCAAATACGTGAACATGGTCTAATTTATCAAGGAAATTTAGAATTCTTGCATAGTGTGTAATTACAATTGTTGTAGAATCTTTATCTGAAACTTCACTAATTGCTTTTGCAACTGATTGAACTGCGTCAATATCTAATCCTGAATCTGGCTCGTCCAAAATTGAAATCTTTGGTTTCAAAACTGCCATCTGTAAAACTTCTGCACGTTTTTTCTCACCACCTGAGAAACCTTCGTTAAGATATCTTGAAAGAAAGTCTTCTCTCAATCCTACTGCATTGATGTTCTCTTTCAGATAATTTTGGAATTCTCTTACTGTAATGAAAACTTCTCTGTCTTCACCTTTCAATGCTTTACTTAGTGCATTGTAAGATGTTCTCAGAAAGTGTGAAAATCCTACTCCTGATACTTCTGTTGGATATTGAAAACCTAAGAATAATCCCTTCTTTGCTCTTTCATCTGCTGTTAATTCTAAAATACTCTCGCCATCAAGAAGTATGTCTCCGCTTGTAACTTCATACTTTGGATGTGCTAAAAGCGTGTATGATAATGTACTTTTACCAGAACCATTAGGACCCATGATTGCGTGAACCTCGCCAGGACCTGTTTTCAAATTTACGCCTTTGAGAATTTCTTTACCTTCTCTTTGGACGTGTAAGTCTTTGATTTCTAGTACTGCCATTAAGATTCACTTCTGGCTTTCGTATATAATCTCGACGAATTTTAGCTAATCCTAATGTAAAATAAAGAAGAAAAGGGGGGATTATTTTTTGGCTAAACTAGGTCTTAGTGTCAAAGTCATCTTATGTGTAGAAAGAATCTCTTTGACTCTGTTTCTGATTGTTACTTCTGTGATTCCAGAAACTGAAGAAACATCTCTTTGTAGAACATTTTGTCCTAACAAAACTGATGAAACATACAGATATGCTGAAGCTATTCCGTTTGGTGCTTTACCATCTGTAATGCTCTTGGTTTCTGTTTTTGCGGCAATTTCCAACGCTAGTCTTTCTACTCTAGCATCTGTTTTGGTTAGATTTGCGATCTTTGAAATGTACTTGTCCATAGTAACTACTGGTGTGACTACATTTCCAATTTCCAAAACAAGATTTCTATAGTATTTGGCAGCTAGCTTTGTCTTTGCTTTCACATCTTTTGGTGCACAAACATTTTTGCAAATCTCTTCTAATGAACGTACTATCTCACATTGTTTGCATGCCATATACACTACTGCAACAGTAATGCTTACGACTGATTTGCCTTTCACCTCGATGTTTTTCCCATCTAGGCTTCGATAAATCATTGATGCTGTCTCGACCACATTTTTTGGAAGGCTACAATTGTCACATGTTTCAGAAATTTTTCCTAGGACATTTGTTAGTCTTCTTTCACGTGGAGATGTTACTCGAACTCTTTGTTGCCATTTTCTCAGGTTTTGCATCTGATTGGAAACTGTACTTGAAATCTTCTTTCCACTAAAATCCGTGGATGAAATTGAGATGTCTGTTGCAATTCCCATATCATGTTGTGCTAGTGTTGTCTGTCCAGTAGCTCTTGCTAATCTCATTTTGTCTTCGAGATTTGATGTTTTAGTTTCTGGACCCATGTCAGCCATTTGTTCGTCAACGACAATGCCGCATCCGGAACAAATTCTCTCGCCATTATGAATGTCATCCACTACCGGTGAATTACATTCGGTGCAGCAAGATTGTATTTCTAGTGTATTCATCTATGTCTTCTCCTGCTTTTTTTCTTTGCAGGAGCTTGATCAAGCGCAAAAACTTTCTTTCCACTAATCTTTCTCAAGTTATTTGTTAGTGGTATGGCAGACGCAAAGGGGCTTGATACTGGTCCAATTAATTCTGTGACTTTGGCAATCTTTTGACTATTGTTGTCACAGAGAATCTGACCTTCAGGTACCTCTGAGTTGAGTCGTACAATGACTCTGCCACTATTGGCTAAGTGCATAACTTCACCTACCTCCTGCAATTACAATTCAAAAGTTTTGATAGTTTTCATAAAGTTCTGTCAACAAAACTTTAGTTTGTAGCTATTTTCGTTACTGTTTTGATTGTTTTGCTCGCTTGGAAACTAATTTTTGAGAAATTTTTTCTAATATTGCTGACTTTTTTTCTGTTTTTGGTAAAACGATATATCCAGATCTTACGTATGGTCTTTTTGGAAATCTAACTTGTTCCTCAGTTTCGTTAGGTTGTAAACCTGCAGCGTTTGATGCATCGATTAATTCTTTTAATGATGGGTCAAAAACACATTTCTCTTTTGGTAACCTTCTTCCCTTGTTGCGTGGTAATGTCTTGTTAAAATAATCAAGCCAGATTACGACGTGTTCGTAATCTTTCATATCTCTATTTGATTAAAATTCCACTAACTGTTCCGCTTTGACCAGGTCTTGATAGAATTCTACACTTTCCATCTTCTGTTTCAACTATTGCACCTTTTGTAATAATTCCTCTTCTCTGATAATCATTGTTTGTTTGATTTTCCAAAACTTTTACAATCTTTGATCTTTTTACTTTAGAATCACCCATAACTAAATTCACAAAGCTTGCAATCTTTAGACCCGTTTTTCTATTATTACCTCTAGTCTTTCTTGTAACGGTTTGTTGCTCTTCTCCCATCTCTGCTTCGTTAGGGTATCTGTCTGTTTCAAATTTCTGTCTAGTTTTTAATGGGTGTCTAAGACCTCCAGTAATCTTACTAGTCTTTAGATTCTCTACAGATTTCTTCATAGAGTCTTTTTGATTCACTCTAATTTATACAAAACGCACGATTCTGGAATTTTTACGAATGTTAATTATAATTGACGGTATTTGGCGTGGTATTTCTAGTTCTGACTTTTTTGAATAATTTCTGTCTTAATGTGTCATCATCCCCTTGAATTCCAAAATATTTTTTGAACTTTTCAGTTGTAGTAAATATTTTGTATCTTCCGACCGTCTGATGTTCTATGAAATCCAACTGTGTTAATTCTTTCAAATGTGAATAGACTCCAGTTCCACGAACTTCTACCAGTTGTTTACTAGAGATGGGTTGTTCATATGCAATATACGATAAAGTTTTCTGTGTAGCTCTTGGCAACATAGGTCTTGATGCATATTTTCTACCAATAGTTGCACTATACTCTGGTTTTAATTGAAAAACATATGATCCATCTGGTAAATTAGTAATCTCAATTGCTTTGAATGATGATTTTGTTTTCTGAATTAATTTTGTCAGTAAATTCAGTGTTTTTGTTCTTGATTCTGTACCTGATGCTCGTATTAAATCCTCGATGCTTAATGGTCGTCCTGCCGAATATAATGCCGCCTCTAATCTTGCAGTTGCTTCATTTTCATTCTCAACTTTTACCATTGTTTTTTTCGCTCCCCAAATTGACTTAAAATCATCTTTTTCATATCGTTGATCAAATTGTAAATAATTATTTGATTAATGTCACCATTATCTCGTCTTTTCCCTCTTCTTGCATAATGTCCACTTTCTCATCTCTTGCCAAAAACAAGATTGCAAAAAAGCATCTAATCGAATCTGTTGTATCTAAATCAGCTACAATCTTCTCAAGTAATAATGATCCATTTGCTTGGAGCTTTCTTAAAACAAGATCTTGATACTCGCCTATGATATTTTCAAGATTATTGAAAATCTTCTTAAAATCTGGAGGTTCAATTGGTTCAAATCTTAATTTGTTACTTTTTCTCTCTCTAGGGTTTGCAATTGTTCCTATTAGGTTCTCAAGTAAATCAAGTAATTCATCTAAACTTACAGGATATGTAGACTCGTGTCTATATGGAAACTCAAGAATATCGATATCAACATCAGTTCTCTGTCGCAGCGGCTTTTTCTCCATGGCTGCCTTTTGTAAGGCAAAGATACTTTCAACTTTCAATCTGTAAATTAGAGATGATGATAATGCGGCCATTCCTGCAACCCTGAGATCTTTTTTATCTGCTTTTTCAAGGATTTTTAACAGCATTGATAAAATCTGAATAAGATCTATTTCCCATACGTCTCTTTTCTGAATTCCCTCTGGGTTAAATAATACATTAATTGGAACTTTTGAAATTAATGTCTTAGTCTCTTCCCCACTCACAAATATCTCATTATCTAACTGAATAATATCTATCGGCTCTATTTTCTTTTCATTATCAGTCAACTCTTATATTATAAAATACAAAATTTCTTTTGTGAAAGCAGCACAAATTACTGAACCTGATAAACCACTAGTACTAAATCAAGTTGATATTTCTAATCCTACCGGAACCCAAGTTCTAATCAAGGTATTATCTACTGGTGTCTGTCATAGTGATCTACACCTTTGGGAGGGTGGATATGATACAGGTGATGGATTCATGAAAGTCACAGACAGAGGCGTAAAATTTCCTGTAACGCCTGGACATGAAGTTGTTGGAAGCGTTGAAAAAATCGGCGAATCTGTCCAAAATGTAAAAACTGGTGATGTTGTTTTAGTATATCCTTGGATTGGATGTGGAAATTGTCCTACATGCCAAAAAGGTGACACAAATCTATGTGAAACTCCAAAATCTTTAGGTGTATTCCAAGATGGTGGTTATGCAGAACAAGTTATAGTACCAGATTCCAAATTCTTAGCAAATATTGGAGACTTGAACCCTGATTCTGCATCATCATTAGCATGTTCTGGATTAACAGCATACACTGCAATCAAAAAAGCACTAGTGAATAATCCTGAATCGATTCTAATTGTTGGTGCAGGTGGTCTTGGCTTAATGGGAGTACAATTGGCAAGTCATCTTGCAAAATGTAATATTATTTGTGCTGATATTGACGATCAAAAATTAAACACTGCTAAAGAACTAGGTGCCACACATGTTGTTAATACAAAAGAAAGTGATGCATCACAAAAAATAATGTCTATCTGTAATGAAAAGGGAGTTGATAGTATAGTCGACTTTGTTAACGCACCACCTACTGTTAAACTAGATTTGTCTGTTGTAAGAAAACGAGGGAATATTATTCTTGTTGGTTTGTTTGGTGGTTCAGTTGAATTACCATTAGTTTCTGTTCCACTAAAAGCAATAACAATTCAGGGTGCATACACTGGAAACTATACTGACATGGTAGAACTAATTGAACTTGCAAAGAAAGGAGTAATCAATCCGATTGTTTCCAAACACTACACTTTAGATGAAGCAACTCATGCTTTAGACGATCTAAAAAATAGAAAAATTATAGGAAGAGCAGTAATTAATCCTTAAACAAAAAGTGGTCCCCACTGAAGGATTTGAGCCTTCGACAACCCGGTTTCTGTATGCCTAGTAGACCACTGTTATTCAGCCCTAAGCCGACAACTACAGCCGGAAGCTCTACCAGGCTGAGCTAAGTGGGGACTTATTTTTCGATATTTTTTTTGTTTATTAATTATTAGCTTTGTACATTTTTGAACAAATTTAATTACTTTTACGAATTTTCAGATTCATGAGTGAGAATTCGCAAAAATTAGGTGGTTATGCATGTGCTCCATATCTACATGATCATGATTCTATTGAACTCAAAGACAATTGGGTTTCGTCTAAAAATATTGAATCTCTATACTTTGTCACTGCAACATTTTCTGAAGATAGTAAACCCTACTTTACAACATCCTCGAATCACTACATTCTAGCAAAATTTAAGGATCCTGAAAAAATCTCTAAGGAAATACGTTCTATAGATACAGACAAACCTTCATTTTTGTTCAAAATAGATGATTCAATATTTGATAGACCACTAACTGAGAAAACAAATTTTGTCTCAATCTACTATCTTGAATATGGTGATTCAAAATCTGACCTTCGTGATGTTTCTGCACATGTTGCAAGACGAGAAAAAGTCTATAGGGCTGGATTTGGAAATCTTACACTATTATCAAAAGAATCTCCAAAATTTGCATTCCCATATAGCGATCATATTGTTATGCTTGAAATTTCAAGTGACAAAAGTCACCAAAGTGATAACAAATACTGCGAACAAACTCGTCGTGACATATGTAGAAAAGGAATTGTTATGAATAATCTTGTCAGTCTCTCAATTCTTGAAACAATGAAATAAAAAAAGGTAAATACCCCTCGAAAATTTATTTTTGTATGAGTAAACCTTCTGATTTGGGTTCATTAAAAATTGGTTCTTACATACTTTTACCTGTAGGTGATCAGCCAACAGGAGAACCTTGTAGAATATCTGAATATGATACAAGTAAACCAGGAAAACATGGTGCAGCAAAAGCACGTATTGTTGGAGTTGGTGTATTTGATGGAGCAAAACGTCCGCATGTTGGTCCTGTAAGTATGCAAGTTCATGTACCATTAATTGATAAAAGAACTGGCCAAATCATTTCTATGACTGGTTCTGAAATTCAAGTTATGGATGGTGAAACATTTGAAACTGTTGACATTCAAATGGTTGATGAAGAAGTAGATGGAAAATTAGAACAGGGCCAAGACGTTGAATACTGGAATGTTATGGGAAGAACTAAAATCATGCGAATTAAAACATCCTAAATTGGATGCTAATGATGATTGGAAAAGCCAACTGATTTCTGATGAAGATTATGAGTTTTGAGGCATCCTGTTCTTTTGTTTTACAATGAAATTAGCTGCATTATTCTCAGGTGGAAAAGATAGTACCTATGCAATACATCTAGCAAAAAAACATGGTCACAGTGTAGATGTTTTATTAACAATTTTTCCTCATAATGATGAAAGTCACTTGTTACATTATCCTAACATTAGATTTACCTCTCTGCAATCTGAATCGATGAATATTCCCCAATTAACTGAACAATTAACCTCAACCGAAACAAAAAATGAATCTGAAGCATTGGATAGACTAATTCTTTCTGCAAAAGAAAATTATTCAATTGATGGGATAGTTCATGGTGGCATTCTTAGTCAATATCAAAAGGATAACTTTTCTTCATCTTGCAAAAAAAATAATCTGGAAATAATTTCTCCATTATGGAATACAGAACCTGAATCTTACATGAAAGAACTATTGTCTGAAAATTTTCAATATATTATTTCTACTGTTAGCTCTGATGGATTAAATGATTATTGGCTTGGACGAACAATTCAAGAAAATGACTTGATTGAACTCAAAAAATTACAAGAAAAATATGATTTTAATCTTAATTTTGAAGGCGGAGAAGCTGAAACATTTGTAACAAATTGTCCCTTATTTGAAAAACCTCTCATGATTCAAGATTCAATCACTGAATGGGATGGTTATAGGGGAAGATTTGAAATATTGGAGGCAAAATTAAAAGATAATGCTTGACAATCTAAAAGACGGACTAAGATCTGCAATTAAAAAAATTGTTAGTTCTTCTGGCATAGATGAAGAACTAATCAAAGAACTAGCAAAAGATGTTCAGCGTTCATTATTACAATCTGATGTAAATGTAAAATTGGTTCTTGAGATTACAAAAAACCTACAAGAACGTTGTATCAATGAAACACCTCCGCCTGGATTATCAAGGAAAGATCACATAGTCAAAATTCTTTATGATGAATTATCAAAATTATTGGGAAATGATACTGAATTTCATTTCAAATCTGGTAAAATTAACAAAGTTTTGATGTTGGGTATTCAAGGAAGCGGAAAAACAACTGTATCCTCGAAATTAGCAAAATTCCTTACAAAACAAGGCTATCGAGTTGGCGTAATTGGTGCAGATACCTACAGGCCTGGTGCACTTGTACAACTAAAAACAAATTGTGAAAAATCTAATGTTGAGGTTTACGGTGAAGAAAATAACAAGGATGCACCTGAAATTGTCAAAAACGGTTTGAAACATTTTGAAAATTCGAATATAGATGTGGTGCTAATTGATACTGCAGGACGGCATAAAGAAGAACAAGATCTTCTTAATGAAATGACTGAAATTTCTAAAGTATCAAATCCTGATTTGGCTTTATTGGTTATTGATGGAACAATTGGTCAGCAGTGTTTCTCGCAGGCAGAGGCTTTCAACAAAACTGTTCCTGTTGGAGGTATAGTGATTACAAAACTAGACAGTTCTGCAAAAGGAGGCGGCGCCCTAGCTGCATCTGCTGCTACTGGTGCACAAGTCATGTATGTTGGCACTGGTGAAAGAATTGATGATCTTGAACAATTCTCTCCAACACGATTTGTTGGTAGGCTCTTAGGAATGGGTGATGTTCAAGCAGTTCTTGATCTTGCAAAGCGTCTTGGTGATGAAGCAGATGAAGTACGAATGAAACGAATTTCTAGTGGAAAAATGAACATGGAAGATTTCTTTTATCAACTAGAAGAAGTTACTAAAGTTGGTTCTCTACAAAGTTTGATGGAAACTATGCCTGGATTATCTGGTATGGTAAAAGAAGATCAGCTTGAACAAATGGAAGAACGAATGGACAAATGGAGATACATTATTCAAAGCATGAACACAGCCGAAAAAGCTGATCCTGATTTACTTAATTCATCTCGCATAAAGCGAATTGCAAGAGGTTCTGGATGGCCTGAACATGAAGTAAAAGAATTACTCAAAAATTATAAAAACTCAAAAAACATGATGAAAGCTTCCAAAGGAAGACAAATGCAAGGAATGCTTCGAAAACTTGGAATGGGTTAATTCAAAAAACTACGAATATACACGCATTGTTCATAAGGTATTATCATTTCATTAGAACGAATTTTTCTATCTGTGAGTTTGCATTCTGAATCTCTAACAATTACTATAGGGCGCAAATCATCTCCTTCACCCATTTCATGATTTGCAATTGTTGCTAAATTATCCGCAGTTGCTTGAAATGTAACTTTTAGTGGATTTCCATCTAAATCCTTATTTCCACGTAAATCTTTTGTTGGCTCTATTCCTGCACATGCAATTGTTACCCCTGTTGTACCAATTCTTGTTGGCATTAATCTACTATCTACAATAATTACTCCAACATGTATTTTTGATTCAAGAAAGAGTTTTCGTTTTAAATCTTCGGCAAATTTGTATGGTTCATCAGGATAAAGAACGACTTCTGTACCTTTGGAATTTGATTTATCAATTCCTGCATTAGGTGCTAAAATACCATTTGTAGTTGACATGACAAATCCTGCAACGCCTCCTATAATCTCATCTGATTCTCTGAATACTATCTCCATAAATTTATCATTAGACTGAAATTTTTTAGAAATTTCTTTGGCTTTATTACATACATTAGACTTGTTGATATTCAAAACTCTTCCTTGGGAAATTGAAACAAATTTACTAGAAATGACGATAACATCTCCATTTTTGAGCAAAAATCTATTCTTTTGAAAAATTTTTTTTAATTCATCAAAAAAGCTAAATTTTCCATTCTTTTTACCTGATGTTAGTGGAATAACCTCCAAATTCATACCTATTTTCCATAGTATACTCTAATTATTGTTCTGAAAAGCTTTTAATCTCAATCGATGGCATTGTCGTTCATGAACATAACTGAAAAAATACTTGCTAGGGCTTCAGGCAAGTCAAGTCTATCTCCAGATGATGTAGTTTTTGCCAAAGTCGATAAGGTGATGGTACATGACGTCTCTGGACCAGGTGTCTTGAAAGTATTTGATAAATTACAAAAACAAGGTATTGACACATCCAAACTACATGATTCTACAAAAGTATGGATTGCTGAAGATCATTTTGTCCCTTCTGCTGAAAAAATTTCTGCAGAAAATATTGTAAAACTATCTAATTTTTCAAAACAATATGATATCAAAAAACATTTCAAATATGGAATGGGTCAATATGGAATATGTCACACTCTATCTCATGAAGAAGCATTGGTAAATCCAGGAGAAGTATATGTTGGTGGTGATTCTCATACAAATACTACTGGTGGATTAGGTGCATTTGCTTGTGGTCTAGGCCATACAGATGTTGCATATGTATTACTGAATGGAGAAATTTGGTTTAAAGTTCCTGAAACCTATTATTTCAAACTAAATGGAAAATTACCTCCTCATGTTATGGCTAAAGATTTCATTTTGAAAATAATTGGTGATATTGGTACTGACGGTGGTGCATACAATACTATGCAGTTTGGGGGAACAGGAATTGATGAAATGTCAGTAGAAAGTAGATTAACTCTAACCAATATGACTACTGAGGCTGGAGCAAAAAATGGAATTATTGAAGCTGATGAAAAAACAGTACAATATCTTAACGAGAGAGGTTCAAACAGTGCTTCTGTTTTTCATGGAGATTCTGATGCAGAATACTCAAAAGTTTTTGAATATGAGGCATCAGAATTAGAACCAACAGTAGCAAAACCATTTTCACCTGAAAACATCACTGTTGCAAGAGAATTGTCATCTACTGAATTGGATAAATCATACATTGGTTCGTGTACTGGCGCAAAGTATGAAGATCTTTTAGCCGCTGCTAAAATTCTCAAAGGAAGGCAAGTAAAGATACGTACTGAAGTGTTACCTGCCGCAATCTCAATATACAAAAAAGCTGTTAAAGATGGTTTGATAGAAATCTTTCTAGATGCAGGTGTAACTGTAGGTCCTCCTACATGTGGTGCATGTTGTGGTGCACACATGGGTGTGTTGGCAAAAGATGAAATTTGTGTAAGTACTACAAATAGAAATTTCCCTGGACGCATGGGTCATGTTGAATCACAAACCTATCTTGCATCTCCACAGGTTGCTGCAGCATCTGCAGTAACTGGAAAACTAACTGATCCGAGGGACTTGAATTGATTGGTAATGTAATAAAATATGAACAAGATAACATCGATACTGATGTAATCATACCTGGAACTTATCTAAAAATCCATGATTATAATGAATTGGCAACTCATGCAATGGAGGGAATTGATCCTGATTTTCCATCTAAAGTAAAAGAAGGTGATTTCATTGTTGCAGGAAAAAACTTTGGCTGTGGTTCGTCTAGAGAACATGCACCTATAGCTTTATCCACTTGTGGAATAAAAGCCGTAATTGCTACTTCTTTTGCAAGAATTTTCTATCGTAATTCTGTAGATGGTGCATTTTTACTCCCAATTGAAATTGACGATGCAACTTATCAGAAAATATCTAATTCTGATCAATTAGAAGTCAACATTGAAAAAAATGAAATAAAAAATCTCACAAAAAATGAAGTATATTCTATGAAACCATTTTCGGAAATAATCGCAAAAATTATAGCTGCTGGCGGTCTTTTCAAATATAAAAAGTGACTGTAGTAAATGACTGAAACATTATTTGAGAAAATTTGGAATTCTCACGTTGTAGTTGAAAGAGAAAATGAACCATCTTTGATTTACATAGATCGTCATCTTGTACATGAAGTCACTTCACCACAGGCTTTTGATGGATTGAGACTTAACAACAGGAAGGTTCGACGACCTGATCTCACTATAGCTACAATTGATCATAATGTTCCAACTACTGATAGAAGTTACTCAAGGTGCATTTGGAGCATTTGCGTTTGGTATTGGAACTAGTGAAGTTGAACATACTCTTGCTACTCAGACATTATGGCTTGAAAAACCAAAAACCTTTGAAATCTTAGCTACTGGACAAAGAAAGAATTCTTTTGCTGTAACTTCTAAGGATATTATTCTAAGCATAATTAAAAAAATTGGAACCGATGGTGGAACAGGTCATGTATTGGAATATCGTGGAAATGCAATTAGTGATTTGTCAATGGAACAAAGAATGACAATATGTAATATGTCTATTGAGGCAGGTTCTCGTGCTGGTCTAATTGCTCCTGATTCTAAAACATTTGATTATATCAATAATCGTGAATACACCCCAGAAAATTACGATAATCTAGTTGATACATGGAAAGAAAATCTAATGTCTGATCCAAACTCAAAATTTGATAAAAGTTTTACAATTGATGTAGAAAAAATTGAACCACAAGTAAGTTGGGGAACAAATCCTGCAATGGTATCTGATGTAACTGGAACAATTCCTACCCCTGAAGATTATGGTAAAAATAATGAAATCCAAGTTGAAAGTGCAAAAAAAGCTTTGGCATACATGAACTTAGAACCTGAAACTCCCATCGTAGAAATTCCTATTGATAGAGTATTCATCGGTTCCTGTACAAATGCAAGATTAGAAGATCTAAAAGATGCTGCAGAAATTGTGAAAGGTAAAAAAGTTAATTCAAATGTAAACGCAATGGTTGTACCAGGTTCTCAAATGGTTAAACATGAAGCTGAAAAATTAGGATTAGATAAAATTTTCAAGGATGCAAATTTTGAATGGCGCGAATCTGGATGTAGCATGTGTCTTGGAATGAATCCTGACATCTTAAAACCAGGAGAACGTTGTGCTAGTACGTCAAATAGAAACTTTGAGGGACGACAAGGTTCTGGTGGTCGTACACATTTGGTCAGTCCTGTTATGGCCGCTGCTTCTGCTATATCTGGCCATTTTGTTGATGTGAGGGAATGGTGCTGAAACATGGAACCTTTTTCAAAAGTTACTAGTAAAATCGCCCCGTTTGATAAAGCAAATGTTGACACAGATCAAATTATTCCAAAACAGTTTCTCAAATTAATTACCAAGTCTGGATTTGGAAAATTTCTTTTCTATGACTGGAGGTTTGATCAAAATGGAAATCCAAAAAATGATTTTGTATTGAATAATCCTGTCTATCAGAACTCTCAAATTTTGGTGACAAATGAAAACTTTGGCTGTGGTTCATCCCGAGAGCATGCTGTTTGGGCTCTCAAAGATTTTGGCTTTAGAGTAATTATTGCGCCTTCTTTTGCAGATATTTTCTTCAGTAATTGCTTCAAAAATGGTGTTTTGCCCATAATTCTAGATGTGTCTCAAGTTGAAAAATTACTAAACGTACAAGATTCTGTTGAATTGGATTTGAATTCACAAAAAATTACCTTTGGAAATGAATCTATAACTTTTGAAATTGATCCTCATAGAAAAACTAGATTGCTGGAAGGGCTAGATGACATTGACCTTACTTTAAAAGAAAATAAGAACATTGAAAATTTTGAAAATAATTCAAACATAATTTCAATTTTTTAAATAGAGTTTTCTAATTGACTATCTGTATGATTTCTGTTTTCTTCTTCTAGCGCCAGGTCCGCCAAACTTCTTTGGTTCTTTTCTTCTTGCATCTCCGCTTATCAAATATTTATCGTAGTCTGCAATCTTTTCTCGTAATTGTTGACGGGTTGATTTAGGGAATGGATGATCTTTTGGTTCTTTCTTAGATTTTGTCCAACCAACTAATGCTCTTGACATTGCAGTTGCTGATGCATATGCTTGTCCCATGAAACCTCCACCTCTAACTCTAATTGAAATATCTACTTTGTCTCTATTCTCTTCACCAATAATCTCTAATGGTGCCATCATCACTTCTCGTGCTGATTCTGGTTCAATCATCTCAAGTGGTATGTTATTTACTCTGACTTTACCATGACCGTTTTTAGTAATGTATACGTGTGCACTGGCAGTTTTTCTTGATGCATAGTAAATCTCAGTTTTTGGAATCAAAAGTTAGTTCCTCCAACATATCTGCTTAGTTCTGCCATTGTTGTATATTTTGATGAATCTTTTGTAATCTTTGCTTTTTCAAATTGAATTTTTTCTATTCCTTTAACTTCGCTTGGAACTCCAATGTATGTTCTCAATCTTGCCAAATCTGTTTTTCTTGATGGTTTTTCAGTTGGAAGCATACCTCTAATCATTCGTTTCATGATTGTATCTGGTCTTCTAGGATGGAATGGTCCATGTTGTGGATGAATGATACTGTGAATTCTCAAAAAGTCTTCATACTCTGAAATTACTTTAGCTTTTCTTCCACTCATCATAATCTTATCACAATTAACTATTGAAACTCTATTTCCTTTTCTTAGTAGTTTGGCAACATTTGATGCAACTCTTCCTGCAATCAAGTTTGTTCCATCGACTACTACTGGTTTGCTTGTATCAACAACTTGTTGTTGTTGCTGTCGTTGAGCTTGAGAACGTTTGTTACTCCACTTACCCAATTATTTTCACTCCTTTACCTGTTGGAAACTTTTCAATCATTTCTGAAAATTTCAATATTTCTCCACCTGATTCTTTAATTTTTTTTGCTGCAGAGTTTGAAATTGAAAATGATGATACTGATACTTTATGTGAAATATTTCCTGTTCCTAAAACTTTACCTGTAATGATTATGGCATTTCCATCCTCTGTTGTTTCATCAATTCTCTTAAGATTGATAATTTTCTGATTTGATCTTGATTTTTGAACATAATCAGCTACTTTTGCCCAAATTGGGGCATCATTATCCTTGGATGCCTTTTTGAGTATTTTCAGCGTATCTATCTTAGCTTGTGTTGCCATAAGTCAATTCGCCATTTTACCCAAATATAATATGTTGTCTTACTTTATGTCTGAAATGATTGTTTTAAACTCAGATAATCTAGTTGCTAGTTGTTCTACACTTGATAATATGATATGTTTTGGTTCTAATGCACCGGTTGTTTCAACTGTTAAAATTTTCTCATTATCGTTATCTGAATCTGTTAATGTTGCAACATTTGCAGAGTTCCATTTTGCATGTTCTGTTCCAATTCCTAATCTTGCATGAGCTTCAACCTTTAATGATTGACCTGGTGCTAGTGTAACTATAGGAATATCATTTGATGTTGGAATGACATTAGGATCTTGTGATTTTAAATCACCTGACAATACAGTTCTAGTTTCATCAGAAACTCCTGAATCTAATGTGAGCATTATCTTGTCAGTCTCATTTCCATCTTTTGATGATTCTAAATCTGTCTTTAGAGGAATTAAACCAATTCTATGAGCTACTCCTTCATCTGCTAAAACTGATGTATTTTCTAAAATATCGACATTTTCTACTGCATAAATTGGAGCTCCATTAAGACAAATTCTTCTTAATGCATTAGCATATTGAATTGGGATACCTTTTAGCTTTACAGATATCTTTTGCTCATTTTCGTTAATAATTTCTAGTGACAAATCTTAATCAAAAAACAGACTGTACCAATAAAAATGTAGTACTTTTTTCATCAGAGATAAATACGAATGTGCTTTGATCCATATATTATGGATAAAGTAACCGTTGTAAAATACAGTTTTGAAAATGAAAAATTTGAAATTTTGGTAAAGCCTGATCCTGCATTTGATTATAAATTAGGAAAAATTTCTGAGATATCAAAAATCCTCGTTTCTGATGAAATCTATACTGATTCTGGAAAAGGCAAACGTGCATCAAGTGAATTACTTCTCAAAGTCTTCAAAACAGATGATGCTACACAAATTGCTGAAATAATGATGAAAAAAGGTGAACTCAATCTAACAACTGAACAAAGAAAAAAAATGACCGCAGACAAACGTAAACAGATTGTAACTTTTATTTCAAAAACATACGTTGATCCAAGAACGCATCTTCCACATCCTCCTTTAAGAATCGAACAAGCATTGACTGACGGTCGTGTTTCAATTGATCCTTTCAAAAATGCTGATGAGCAAATCAAAGATATTGTTGAAAAACTAAGACCAATTATTCCATTAAAAACTGAAAATCTAACCCTTGAGATTTCGGTTCCTGCACAGTTTGTTGCTCAATCTTACACTGTCTTGAAATCAACTGGAAGCTTAAAAAAAGAGGATTGGCAACCAAATGGTTCATTAAAAGCAATACTTGAAATACCCGCTGCCGCAAGACCAAACGTGATAGACAGACTTGGTGCAATTACAAAGGGTACCGCAAATGTTGAGGTACAAAAATGAGTTCTGAACGTAAACGTCATGTCATTCCTGGTGAAGTCATAACCTCTGGACCTTATAGGGCTGAACAAAATACTGTCCAAGTCGGTGAGAATATTGTATCTACTATTGTTGGTTTGTCTGATGTACATGATGGAAGTGTCAGAGTTATACCTCTCACTGGTGGTTATGTTCCAAAAGATGATGACTTGGTAATTGGAAAAATTGTATCACATTCTTCTTTATCTTGGACTGCAGACATTAATTCTTGTTATGTTGGAATGCTTCCAGCTAGTGATGTTTTTGGAAGAGATTATTCATCAAGTTCTGATGATATGACTGCAAAATTAGCTAAAGGTGATTTAATTGCAGCAAGAATTGTAAATTTTGATAAAACTCGTGATCCTTTAATTACAATTAGCGGTCGTGAATTAGGTAAAATTGATTCAGGTGAATTAGTAAGAATATCTCCAAATAAAGTTCCTAGATTAATTGGAAAACGTGGTTCAATGATTCAAATGATTGAATCTTCTACAAACAGTCAAGTTACTATTGGTCAAAACGGATTACTTGTTGTTTCCTCTGATGATCCAAATGGATTATTAAAGGCGATACAAGCAATTGAACAAATTTAACTGATCAAGTAAAAGAAATGTTGGAATCAAAAAGTGAATAAAAATGGGTGGAAGAGACACAGATATTGTATTATTAGATGAAAACGGAATAAGATGTGACGGAAGAAAAGTTAACGAAACTAGAAAAGTCACAATAAAGGCAGGAGTATTAAAAAATGCTAATGGCTCTGCATACATCGAATTTGGTGATAACAAGATTCTCGTAGGTGTCTATGGTCCAAGAGATGTTCATCCAAAACATATGTCTGACACAGATACTGGAATTTTACGTTGTAGATATCACATGGCACCATTCTCTGTTGGTGAAAGAAAGAATCCTGCACCTTCTAGAAGAGAAGTTGAAATTAGTAAAGTAATCAAAGAAGCATTAGAACCTGCTGTCATGCTAAAAGAATTTCCACGAACCGCAGTTGATGTATACATGGAAGTTTTACAAGCAGATGGTGGTACAAGATGTGCTGCATTAACTGGTGCTTCAGTTGCATTAGCAGATGCTGGAATTCCAATGCGTGATCTTGTAGCAGGATGTGCTGCAGGAAAAGCCGCAGATGCTGTTATCTTAGATGTTAATAACGAAGAAGACCAGGCAGGACAAGCTGATCTTCCAATTGGTTACATGCCAAATTTGAAAAAGATTACATTATTACAATTAGATGGTATTCTTACTCCTGAGGAGTACAAACAATGTATTGAAATTGGAATTGATGGTTGTAATCAAGTTTATGAAATACAGAAAAAGGCACTACAAGACAAATTCTTTGCAAACGGTGAGAAACAATGAGTGACGGATTAATTATTGATCAACTAAAGAGAAATCAAATTCTAGATTTACTTAAAGAAGGAAAACGAGTTGATGGTCGTGAATTTGATGAATCACGTCAATTGACTATTGATCTTGGTGTAATACCTAAAGCTGAGGGTTCAGCACGTGCAAGACTTGGTGACACTGAAGTTGTTGCTGGTGTAAAAATCCAACCTGAACGTCCTTTCCCTGATACAGGTGACAAAGGAATGTTGATTTGTACTGCAGAAATTTTACCAATTGCACATCCTTCTGCAGAGACTGGACCTCCAACTCCTGATGTTGTAGAACTTGCAAGAGTTACTGATAGAGGAATTAGAGAAAGTGGAATGTTAGATATGAAACAACTTGTTTTAGAAAAAGACAAATCTGTAATTGGAATATTTTGTGATAATGCTGTAACTGATCATGATGGAAATTTATTTGATGCATGTTCTTATGCTTCAACAGCTGCTATCAATTCTTGTAAAATTCCAAAATATGAAATGCAAGATGATGCTCCAGTGAAAGTTGAAGATCAATTCACTGAACCTCCAGTTACAACTTTGCCTGTTTCTGTGACAATGGCAAAAATTGGAGAACACATTGTAGTTGATCCAACTATTGATGAATGGTCTATAATGGATGCAAGAATTACAATTACAACAAACTCTGATGGCAATGTAGTTGCTCTTCAAAAAGGTGGTTCTGATGGATTTACCGCAGAAGAATTAATCAAATGCTCTGAAATGTCAATTAAGGCAGGCGCTAAAATACGAGAGATTATAAAACAAGCAAAATAGAGTGATAATTAGAATGGCAAAAAAACAGACTACGCTAAAAGGACTTGGACCACGATACGGAATCAAAATTCGTAAGCAATACACACAAGTTCATCATTTGATGAAAAGTAAAAGAAAATGTCCAGAGTGTGGTGGTTCTATCATTCGTGAAGCAGTTGGAATCTGGATCTGTAAAAAATGTGGAATTAAGATAGCTGGAACCGCATATGACGTTAAAATTTAACGCAAAAATTCAATTCTTTTCTGATAAAGAAACTTCTTCAATTTACCATTCAATTAATAC
>LUMP01000088.1_pt1 | contig 28216 bp, 28 predicted proteins | sample 729641 | NCBI WGS metagenome assembly LUMP01 (sample SAMN03860260, study PRJNA289734) | marine metagenome | biome: seawater column; feature: ocean; material: water; isolation source: Red Sea water column Station 12 - depth 47m | place: Saudi Arabia: Red Sea | collected 2011-10-15 | depth 47 m | reverse complement strand
TTTAGGTAATTTTGATAGAGGAAATGACCCTGAAGGTATTGCTTTAGTAATTGATAGAGATAATAATGGATATTGGATCTGTACTGAGCAAAGTAAAACTGATAACCGTTTTCACTTATATGATCGCAAAACATTAGACTATAAGACTACTATGTACTTAGATAATGTTTCCTATACAGATGGTATTGCTACAGCATATATGCATGGTAAATGGTATTTATATGCAGTAGACAATGATGCTCGAGTTGTTGCATTTGAACTGCCTGAAATCAATTAAGTGAACATACTCTACTTTCTGATATTTTTTTTCATTTTTCTTGTAGTTATATATTCTTTTAGAAATTCAATTATTCAAAACATTTATAAACTGCCAATTATACGAAAATCGTGGCAGCTCCCTGATATGAATGCACAAAGTGTTGATTTGATTAATAATGATAAACCTGTAGTTGTATGTTGTGGTGATAGTATTACACATGGTCACATTGGATATGACTGGGTGAGTTCTTTAAGAAATTCAGATGATTCTAAGATTTATATAAATGCAGGCATAAATGCTGATTTAACATGGAACTTAAATCAAAGATTAAATGATATTATTAAGCATAATCCAGACTATGTTACCATTTTAATTGGTACAAATGATGCAATAGGAAGTCAGCCTGTAAAATTAATTCAGGATTATTATATTCAAACAAAAAATCTTCCAAAAGTTCCTTCAATCGATTGGTTCGAAGAGCAGATTGAAATTTTTGTAAAGGAAATTAAAGCAAAAACCTCTGCTAAAATTGCTATTACAACTCTTCCATGGCTTGGTGAGCAAGAGGATGCATCAATCATAAGTGTCATTAAAAATCACAATAAAATAATTAAAAGGATTGCTTTGAAATACGATTTATCAATCCTTGATTTATTTTCAAAATTCAAAGAACAAATAAGTTCCAGTAATAGCGTTCCATACACTACTTCTGAACTTCGAAGATTGCGAGGTCTCAGAGCTGTTATACTTCACTATGTCTTTGGTTGGAGTTGGACAAAGATTGGAGAAAAGTATAAACTACAGTTGCTTTGCGATCATATTCACCTGAATGAAAAGGGTGGAGATTTGATGGAGCAACTTGCCAAAGAATTTTTATCTAGTTAAATAGCTAATCTAATTCTTTTAAAGCTTTAACTAGTTCAAATTCTTTATCAAATCTTTCTTTCATGCCACCTTCTTCTTTAAGTAAAATGTACCCATAAGATTTTGATCCGATTGCAATTTTGTCTCCGTAGCGAGTATCATACCAATATTGATCACCTTTACTATCAATGATTACTTGGTATCTACCATTTTGATTTTCTTCATCATGATCATCAAATCCCATTAGTAGAAATAGGTTAACAGTTGTTAAAATTCCGATTATAAAACTTTTGATATCTAATTTCATATTACTCTCCTAATTAGTTTATATAAATATAATGGATTGGTTTAATGAAATAAAGGAAGGATTTATTGTACCCCGGACAGGATTCGAACCTGTGACCTACGGATTAGAAATCCGTTGCTCTATCCAGCTGAGCTACCGGGGCATGGGCCAAATTTAACTAATTAATAAAAATTTTAAAGCTTTTTTGTAAAATTCTTCCGAGGGGCCTCCGACGAGAAATTTCTTGCAAAAAATCGAGTTTAGTAGTAGAATATTGAGATAAGCTTATTCACTAAACTTTTTAAGGAGAATAAAATGGCTGAAAAAGTAAAAACATGTGGTGTTAGCAAAGAAAAAGGCTATCTATATTATTTAGGTAAAGATGGTAACGTATGGCGCTCAGGTATGTCAAGAGGCGGATCTGGTGGCGGCAATGCTGAAAAAGTTGCTGATGCAGGTGTAACACGTGAAAGTGGTTACCTATACTTCATCGATAAAGACGGTGATGTATCTCGCGCACCTATGGCTAGAGGTAGAGGTTAATAAACTTTTATCTTATTAGGTTTAATTAAAAAAAGGAGCATTTCGATGCTCCTTTTTTTTATTTAACTATAGAATTTTTATGACTTCCAACCATTCCGCTTGAAACAATCATTCTGAAGCCTTCTTCAACATTTAAATCTGCTAAAGTAGTATCTTCTTTAGGAATGATAAGAAAAAATCCTGATGTAGGATTTGGTGTAGTTGGTACAAAAAGGTGATAAAACTCTTCATCATGTTCGTTTGTAGATTCGCTAGTAACAAAACCTAACGTCCATGTCCCTTTTCTTGGGTATTCAACATATACAACTTTTTGAAAAGAATTGTTTTGTGATCCAGAAACTGTTTCAATGATTTGTTTAGTTGTTCCATAGATTGTATCAATTAAAGGAATTTTTTTAAAGACTCCTTCAAACCAATTAACAACTCTTTTGCCAAACACATTTCTAGCTAAAGCTCCAAAAATGATAAGAGCCAATAAAACGATTAAAAGACCTACAATTGAGCTGATAATACCGAAACCTGGAAAAGTCACATTAACAAATCTTTCTAGTGGCTCTGCAACAGTTCCGCCAAGCCAAATAGTTATTTCTAATGTAACTTGTATAACATAAACGGTTAGTGCTAGCGGTACAATAGTTGCTATACCAGCGAGAAGGTTTGATTTAATTTTTTCAACCATAATTTAATTTATTATAAAATAGGTTCTATTTCCTATATATAAGTATAGAACTTCCAAGAATAAATAAGGTTCCAACAATTTCTTTTGTTGTCAGTATTTCTCCTAAAAATACCCAACCAAGTAATATCGCAACGATTGGAGGAAAGATAGCTACATAAGTAACTTGTGTTACATTAAGGTGTTGGTATAGCCAGAAATAAATCCCCCAAGAAATAAATCCCCCAAAAATTATAAGATACAATGTTGAAAGTATAAGCTCATTTGTCCATAATATAACTGAAGTATCTTCTTTTACTATAAATGACATAGAAAGCATCACGAAGCCAGTTAATACCTGACAAACAGCATTCATTTGATATGGACCAACTTCGTCATTGTATTTTTTGTAAAGAACACTTGGATATGCTGCTATAATAATTACCGCAATTAAAACAAGAATTGCCAAAAACGATTGAGAGGCTAAATCAATTTCTTGATTAGTACTCATAATTATGACTCCTGTTAGACCAGTAAATAAAGCTGCAATTTTATTTTTATTCAATCTTTCATTCGGATCATCTTTAATCATAAAATGAGCCATTAAGCTTGTAAAGAGTGGAAATAGACCCCATAGAATCGATGAAATACTAGAAAAAATATATTGAGTAGCCCAATAAGTCATTCCATAAGATAGACTGAAGTTTAATAGTCCAAATGAGAGATATAATTTTATTGCTTGCAGGGTAAATGGTATAGATAGCTTTTTGTAATAAATATATAGGTAAAAAATAATTCCAGAAAAAAGAAATCTTAATCCCACTCCATAAAAAGGTGGAACCCCAGCATTTAAAGAAATTTTAATGAAATACCATGTTGAGCCCCAAATCACGCATAATGCAATGAATGGAAATAAAATCTTATTATTCATTATTTGTTAGAAGATTGGTAGATAGTTGCAAGCAATGCACTAGCAATATAAATACTAGAATAAGTACCTACAATGACACCAACTAACATAGTAAATGAGAATGGTCTTATTACTTCACCGCCATAAACGAGTAAAACAATAATAACAAACAATGTCGTTAAAGAAGTAATTAAAGTTCTACTTAGAGATTGATTAATGCTTTTATTAATAGTTGATTCAAACATTACAGTACCAGAGGATTTCATATTTTCTCTAATTCTATCCAAAATAACAATTGTATCATTTAAGGAGTATCCAACAATAGTTAAAAAAGCAGCAACCGTACTTAGTGTAATTTCAAAACCAGTTAGAGAAAAAATTCCTAACGTAATAACTACATCATGAACTAAAGCTAAAATAGCCCCTAAAGCAAATCTAAACTCAAACCTTACAGATATATAAAATAGAATTAAGACTAAAGCAGATACAACAGACCAAAATGCTTTTCCACTTAATTCAGATCCTACTTTTGGACTTACTGAACCTAGTGAAAGAATGAAATCATTTTTGTTCTCAGGCGCTTTAGCTGACATAGAATCATACAAATGATTAATAACTATTTGACCAAAGTTTTCAGGCTCATTATCAAGAGACTTTATTTTGATCATAACGTCACTTTGACTTCCAAAATATTTAATTTCTTCTCCACTTAAATCTACTACGCTTTCATTCAAAGATACTGATTTAAGTGAGCCCCTTACTTCCTGTATGGATACGTCCTCCGAAAAACTAACTCCAATTGCTGTTCCACCTTTAAAGTCAATGCCAAGATTCACGCCCATAAGGAGAAGTATAATTGATCCAAGTGCTAACACGGATGAGAGTCCAAATCCAAATGATTTGAACTTCATAAAATTGATTTTAGTGTTTTCCATGAATTTCATAATTATATACTTAGTCTTTCTATATTTTTCCTCGTTGTTACAAAATCAAACACAAATCTTGTTACAATAATAGCAGTAAACATACTTACAATAATCCCCCAGAAGAGAACAGTAGCAAAACCTTTTATTGGACCACTACCATATTGATAAAGCACTGCTGCTGCAATACCTGTAGTTAAATTGGCATCTACAATTGTCCTAATTGCTCTTTCATAACCTGAATCAATAGCGGATCTAACTGATTTTCCATTACGCAATTCTTCTTTAATTCTTTCAAAAATAATAACATTAGCATCAACTGACATACCAACTGTTAATATTAGTCCTGCGATTCCAGGAAGAGTTAACGTTGCTTCTAGGAGGGCTAAGACACCTAACAATAAAATTAGAGTCCACATAACAGAGAAGCTTGCAATTAAACCTGACATCTTATAGAAAAATACAATGAAGCAAACCACTAGTAGTAAACCAATTGCCATTGATAGTGTACCTTTACTAATTGAATCTGCTCCTAAAGATGCTCCAACAGTTCTTTCTTCAGCAATTGTAACAGGAACAGGTAAAGCACCCGCTCTTAAAACAATAGCTATGTCTTCAGCTTCTTCAATTGAATCTAATCCTTCAATAACAGTTCCTCCGCCAAAAATTTGACTTCTTATGACAGGAGCCATATGCACTTTCTTATCAAGTACAATAGCAATTCTATTATTAATATTAGCACCTGTAATTCTAGCCCATTCTCTGGAACCTTCACTATTCATTTCAACTTCAACAACAGCCTGTCCAGCAGTTACTCCTGCTTGACTCAATCTCATTTGAGCATCTTCAATTACTCCTCCAGTAAGCTCAGCATTATTAAATAAATGGAATAGTGTATAAAATTCTTCTTCTTCACCAATTTCATTTATAAGCTTAATAGAAGAGTCACTCGTCAAAATAGTACTATTGGTTGCTTCTAAAATTTGTTTAACATCTTCTTTAGATAAAATATCTTTAAGAGCAGTTAAGTCTTTTGAAGCAATTGCTAGGTTTCCTCCAACCGATATCAGCAATGAAGAAAATCCTAGTTCAGATGATGAGCTTGAATCAAATAATTCATTAATTTGATCATTTTGTTCAACATTATTACCACTTGAAGCTGTCATAATACTATCAATTTGTCTAATGATTGCATTTGTGCTTTCAACATTTTTAACAATCATCAATTCTAATAATGCTGTACTTTGAAGAAGGTCTCTAGCTCTTTCTGAATCTTCAATTCCTGCTAGCTCTACAATAACTCTATTATTTCCTTGTTTTTGAATTGTTGGTTCAGCCACACCAAATTGGTCTACACGATTTTGAATAATTTCAATAACTCTTTTAATTGAATCTTCAGATTGTAAAGATAGTTGAGTGATTATTTGGTCTTTTGTTTTTCCGTAATTAATAAAATATCTTGGAAGTTTTAATTCTTTTTCGTCTGCTAAATTTTCAAAGACAGTAAAAAAATCACTTGAAGAGTTATTATATTCATTTTTTAAATCAATTAAAAACTCATTAAAATTATTGTCCTTGTTTTTAGCTAAGTTATCAATCAATTGTGGTAAATCAACTTCAAGAACAATATAAATTCCACCTTTTAAGTCTAATCCTTGTTTGATACTTCTTGACTCAAAATAGTCTATTTGATCATCAGAAAGATTTGATTTTTTCTCTTCATCCATCAATGAATATCTAAGTGATGGAAGAAGAGCATAAATTCCCAATCCAAAAACAAACAATATTGTTAATAATCTATTTCTTATTGAACTATCCATAAGTGAGAGAATTTAACACATTAAGATATTTTTTCACTATTTTTTTAAATAATATTTAGAGCTTTACCGCATTCCTTAAAAGCACTAATTGAATGTTTTAATTGATCCATAGTATGAGAAGAAGATAATTGTACCCTTATTCTTGCTTGATTTTTTGGAACGACTGGAAATGAAAATGGAATTACGTAAATATTCTTTTCTAATAACATTTCAGACAAAGCCACTGCTTGCTTGGCATCATAAATCATTATCGGGACAATTGGATGTGAATCTCCTTTTACTTCATAGCCAATTTCAGTGATTTGTTCTCTAAAATATAATGTATTGTCATGAAGCTTGGTGATGAGGTTTTTGTTATTATTGATTATTTCCAGTGCTTTTAAGCATGCTACTACCAATGCTGGTGCTAAGCTATTTGAAAAAAGGTAAGGTCTAGATTTTTGTCGAAGCGTATCTACAATATTTTTTGATGCAGAGATAAATCCTCCTGATGCTCCTCCAAGAGCCTTACCAAAAGTTGAAGAAATAATATCAACTTCATCTAAGACTCCACAATGTTCTCCACTTCCTTTTCCACTTGCTCCAATAAAGCCAGTAGCATGACAATCATCTACCATAACTAATGCATTATATTTTTTTGCTAACTGAACAATCGAGTCTACAGGTGCAATTGTTCCGTCCATGCTAAAAACTCCATCTGTAACAATCAGCTTAATCCTTGCATATGAATTACTTAACTTTTCTTGCAAATCTTCCATATCACAATTTTTATATCTATACTTTTGAGCTTTACATAATCTGATACCATCAATAATTGAAGCATGATTTAGTTCATCTGAAAAAACAGCATCTTCTTCACCTAAGATTGTTTCAAATAAACCACCATTTGCATCAAAGCAGGAAGAGTATAAGATTGTATCATCCTTGTTTAAAAAATTACTAACTGATTGCTCTAATTCTTTATGTATTGTTTGAGTTCCGCATATGAATCTGACTGAACCTAAGCCGAAACCCCATTCTTTGATAGCTTGCATAGCTGCATTTCTAATTTCACTGTTGTTTGCAAGACCTAAATAATTATTTGCACAAAAGTTTAGTACTTTTTTGCCATTTACATTTATTTCTGATTCTTGAGCGGTTTCAATTACCCTTTCTTCTTTAAAGGTGCCTTGCTCTTTGATGTCATTTAATTGAGATTGTAATATTTTATCTATTTCTTTCATATTTACTTATTAACTATCTTTTCCAAAAACACTTCAAAGTCTTTTTCTGTAGAGAAATTCCAAAATTTGTTCGCTTTGTTACAATTTAAACTTGAGGGCCATGTATCTGCAACTGATTGAAAACTTATATCTTCATTATACGTAATTTGAAAAGAAGGAAATTTTTGTGATAAGAAGTCACTTAGTTCTTTAACAGAAAAACTAGCTTCTTGAACATTAAATGCTCTCAATTTAGACTCAATTATTTCTAAATCCATTACATCTATAATAGATGATATTGTTTTATCTATTCCTATAAATGGTAGTTCTGTGTTTGGAGATAACTTGCATTCAAATTTTTCACCTTTTTTTGCATTATTTATCATTTGTGGAGCATAATCTGTAGTGCCTCCAGATGGAACAGTATCATAACTTATTACTCCTGGAAACCTAATTGATCTAAAATCTAATCCAATTTTTTTTGATAGACTTTCTTCATGTAATTTACTTCCATATTGCTCAATGATAAGTTTGTTATTTCCGTAAATTGTTGTTGGTTTAATAATATCCTGTTCCGAAGCATTTTCAATTTTTCTTGGACCATAAACAGCAATTGAACTAGGAAAAAAAAATCTTGTAATACAATTATTTTTTATTCCAAAATTGTATGAACAATCAATTAAGTTTTTTGATGCTTTTTCGTTTATTTCAAATGCTAATTCAGGGTTTTGAGAAGCTGTTTGGCTTAAAAGGGCAGCAAAGTGGTAAACTTCACTAATATGATAATCGTTAAATATTGAATTTATTAGTTGTTTATTAGTTATAGTGTCTTTGATGTATTTAACAGAATGAATTTTTTCTTTTGGATCATTTATATCTAAAGCAATAACCGATTTACCTATGCTAACTAATTTTTTAAGTGTTTTACTACCTAATTCGCCATTGTATCCAGTAATTAAAATTTTTTCTTTCACGCTTAAAGTTAAGTTAGATAAAATGATTTTTTAAAAACTTTGTATTAGCCTTATTTACCGATTAAATTTTTCATTCATATGAAAAAAATTATTTCCATCATAAATCAAAAAGGGGGAGTAGGCAAAACTACTACTGCAATTAATTTAGCTGCTAGCTTAGGTATCTTAGAAAAGAAAACTTTGTTAATTGATTTTGATCCTCAAGCCAATGCTACAACAGGATTAAATGATTTTGATATTAATAATGAATTTTCAATCTATGATGCAATTACTGGAAATGAAAAAATAGTAGACATTATTTCAAACACATCTATTGAATATATGGATTTTATAAAATCAGACACTAATTTAGTTGGCTGTGAAGTAGAGCTGGTTTCATTGCCAAATAGAGAAAAGCAGTTATTAAAGTTGATAAATAAGGTAAAAAAAAATTATGACTACATCCTAATAGACTGTCCTCCCTCCTTAGGTCTTTTAACATTAAATGCTTTAACTGCTTCAACAGATGTTTTAATTCCTATTCAAAGCGAATTTTTTGCACTTGAAGGTTTAAGAAGTCTGCAGGAAACAATTAAAATTGTTAAAGAGAATATAAATGATAAGCTGAATATTCTTGGATTGCTAATTACAATGCATACAAAGAGATTGAGGCTTTCTAAAAAAGTTGAGAGTTTGTTAAAAACAAATTTTAAAAATAAATTATTTAAAACTAAAATTAGTCGAAATGTAAGATTAGCAGAAGCGCCAGATGATGGAAAACCTGCAATTATGTACGATGTAAATTGTTCAGGCGCAAAAGATTATATGGACTTAGCATTGGAGATAATAAATGAAAAAAAATAAACAGCTCGGTCAAGGTTTAGGAGCTCTTTTAACTCCTTCAAAAAATAATCTAGAAGATTTTAATCAAAGCAGTATTCTTTTAAGTAAAATTAAACCCAACCCTAATCAGCCAAGAAAAAATTTTGAAGACAAATCTCTTAAGCAATTAGCTCAATCTATAGATGAAAAAGGTTTAATTAGTCCAATTACTGTCAAAAAAGTTGACAACAAATATATTATTGTAGCTGGTGAAAGAAGATATAGAGCCCACAAACTATTAAACAAAAAAAGAATTTTAGCATACGTTATCGATGCAGATACAACTAAAGATGTAATGTATATGGCTCTAATTGAGAATATTCAAAGAGAAGACCTCAACCCAATAGAAGAGGCAAAAGGATATAAATACCTTCAAGAAAATTTACAATCTTCAATAACTGAAATAGCAAAAACTGTTGGTAAATCAAGGCCTGCAGTTTCTAATGCTTTAAGACTATTAAAGCTTCCAGATCAAATCCAAGATAGTATCTTAAAAGGTGAAATAAATGCAGGGCAAGCAAGAGCAATTTTGCAGAGAAAAACTACTCAAGGCATGCTTCAGCTTTGGGAAAAACTATTAAAAGAAAAAATATCAGTACGAAAAACAGAAAAACTAGCTTCAAAAAGAAAGGTTTCTCCTCAATTACAAAACATTCAAGATAAGCTTTCGAGATTGATTGGTGAAAAAGTAGTTATTAATCAAAATGCTAAAACCAAAAAAGGTTTTATTAAGATTAATTTCAGTAAAAAAACAGTTAGTAGAGTATTAGATAAGCTACAATCAATTAAGTCTGATTAATTTTATGAAATTAAGTAAATATAAAATTTTATTTATATCTCCATTTTCAGATAAATCGTGGCAAATAGAATTTAGTAGATTAACATTTATTTCGTCAATTTTAGCATTATCAATAATGGTCCTTGGCTCAATTGTTCTTTTATATTTTTCATCACCAATTGTAAAAGAATACTTAAGAGTTTCAACAATAAACAAAGAAATAAAACAGCAACAAGAAATCATTAATAATATTGATAAGTCGATTGAAGAGATTGCCTTAATGAAATCTTATATTGATTCAATTATTGGTACAGAAAAGGGGAATGATTTAAATGAAAACAACATTAGATATATCTTGGCAAATAATCTTCCCACAGTAAAGCCTGCAGATGGTTTGATTAGTAGAACATATGATACAGAAACTAAACATTTTGGAATAGATGTTGTAAATATTGAAGGAACACCTATTTTTGCAACAGCGGACGGACAAATAGTCTTTAGTGACTTCTCAGATGATTTTGGACATTTTATTATTATAGATCATCAAAATGGGTATCTCTCACATTATTATCATAACCAGGAAAATTTTTTTAAAAAAGGGGATACAGTTAAAGCAGGGGACGTAATTGCTAAATTAGGCAATACTGGCATGTCTACTGGTCCTCATTTACATTTTGAAATTTGGAAAGATGGAAATTCTATTGATCCAATTAATTTTTTTGAAGATTTTAACTTAAAATCCGATAAATTATCTCAATGAAAATTCAATCCAAAGCAACTAATAGTCAAACAATCATTGCTGAAGATGTAGCCATTGATGGTAATGTCCTTTTAAACGGCAATGTTACCATTTATGGAGAGATAAAAGGCTCTGTCAAAACGGATGGAGCAATTCAATTAGCAAAAAGTGGAAAAATATACGGTGATGTGGAAGCTTCAATGATTCAAATTAATGGTTATATTGAGGGCGATGCATTCATTAATGGCCCAGCTGAACTTCTGAAAGGCTGTGAGCTTGTTGGAAATCTAAAGTATAAAATTCTTACCATTGAAGATGGTGCTCAATTTTCAGGAAGATGTGACATCATAGTTGATGAGTAAAAAGAAAAAACTAAGTTCTATTTTAGCTGAAAGTTATTCAGTCTATTTTGAATTCATCGGAATTATTATATCTTGGCTTTTAATAGCTTATTTTCTGTTTAACGATTTTTGGAAAATTTTTGTAATTATTATTGGAGTTTTTCATGCTTCTTATCGTGCATATCAGCATGTAAAAAATAATAATTAAGATTTACACTTTTTTTTCTGTTTTTCCTTACAACTTTCTATTTATATTTCGGCGATGTTTATTGCTGAAAAAGTTGGAAAAGAATGGACAATGGATCAAGCTCCTCAATATGCTATTGATCACGTTGCAAACAGCAAAAAAAATATCTTTGAATTTGAATTTCTTAATTCGCTTTCAGAAAAGATTTCTAATTTTTTTGGTATTTCTAGCGAATCCTTATTTTATATTGATTTAGGAATTTCAAAGCACGTTTTTTTACTTTTCTTTGTTTCCTTTATAGTGGTTTCAACCATTGTTACATTAATTCAAGGTTATATTTCTCATAAGAAAAATATCCCTAACAAGTTTATGAGTATTATTGAGATGTTTGTTATCTATTTAAGAGACGATGTTCTTAAAAATTTTATTGGAGATAAAGAATATAGATCATGGGCGCCTTTGGTCTATACAATTTTCTTTTTTGTTCTTTTTGGAAATGTTTTAGGATTGATACCAATTTTTGATTTAACAGGATTGATAGGTAAAATTGGATATAAAGCTGAAATGTTAGGTAAGGATAATATATTATATTTATTATCAAAAGGTGGCCACACAGTTACAGCAAATGTAAATGTTACTTTTGCAATAGCTACTATTACATTTGTTGCTTTTATTGCTGCTGGAATTCAAAAATATGGCTTTGTGCAACATTGGAAAAATTTAGCGCCTGCTGGATTACCTTGGCCGCTATATTTCGTTGTTGTCCCTATTGAATTCATGGGATTATTTATTCGCCCACTTGCTTTGACTCTAAGGCTAGCTGGAAATATGATGGGTGGACATATTGCTTTAATAATTTTTATAACATTTATTTTTAGTGCAACTGCAGAATTGGGAGGTTTAGCTGGTTTCGGAATAGCTCCTTTTTCAATCTCGCTTGCATTAGGATTAACTATGCTTGAACTGTTAGTTGCAGTAATACAAGCATATGTTTTTGCATTATTAACAGCCGTTTTTATTGGAATGGCTATACACGTAGATCACTAACAAAAAAAAGGAGTCTCACTATGGGAGCAGGTTTAGCAGTAATTGGTGCCGGAATTGGTATCGGTTTAATTGGTTATGGAGTAGCTCAAGCTATTGCAAGACAACCTGAAGCAGCTGGAGAAATTAGATCACAAACATTTCTTTTAGCTATTTTAGTTGAAGGTGCAGCAATTTTGCTTGGATTGTTATCACTAGTTCTGTAATCAAAATAAGGAAATAATATGAATCCATTATTAACGCCAGAACTAGGCACATATGTCTGGTCATTAGTTATTTTTATGACAGTACTTTTTGTATTAAGAAAGTATGCATGGAATCCTCTTTTAGACTTTTTAGAAGAAAGAGAAAAAGATATTGCAGAATCTCTTAAAATGGCAGAAAGCGCTAAGACTGATCTTGAACAAATTAAAGATGAGTCTGAAAAAATACTTAATGAGGCCAAAAAAGAAGGTAAAGCAATTGTAGGAGATAGTAAGCTTAGAGCTGAAGAGTCTGCAGCTAAAATACTTAATGATGCAAAAGCAAAATCTAATGAATTTCTTGATGACGCTAAGTCAAAGATAGAGATTGAGAAGAAAAGAGCTATTAAAGAAATTAAGGAAGAAGTTGTAGATCTTAGTCTAGAATTAGCTACAAAAGTTTTACAAAGAAATGTTAAGGATGATGACAATAGCAAGTTTATTAAATCATCATTAGAAGCAGTGAAAGTAGATGAAGCAAAATCTTAAAAAGATAAATATTTATTCCAATCTATTGAATGATTCCGTTAATTCATTTGACGATTTTATAGGAGTTAAAAATGGATTGGATGAATTTAATTCTTCTTTAAAAGATGATTTGTCAATTAATACATTTTTCAAATCGAAGACTGTTGACAATGTAGAAAAAATGAGTCTTTTTGAGAAAGCTGTTTCAAACTCAATGAGTGTAATTTTGGTAGAAGTTTTAAAAGTAGTAATTGAAAATGATGACATTAATCTATTAAAAGATGTTACCAAGAATTTTACATTGCTATCAAAGCAAAAACTAAATATTGCATTTGTTGAAGTGGTTTCTTCAAATGAAATGAATAGTGATCAAAAAGATGATATAACTAATTCTTTGAGTGAACTTATCAATAAGAAAATTGATATCAACTTTGATGTTGATAAAAATTTAATTGGGGGACTTAAAATTAAAGTAGACGACACATTATACGATAGTAGTCTGCAAACAAAATTAGAAAACGCAAAATCAAAATTAGTAGGGGTATAAATGGATATTAAGACAAATGAAATCGGTGATTTGCTACGAAGTCAGATTAAAAATATCAATGAAAGTGTTGATGTTAATGAAGTTGGCGAAGTTTTAGAAATTGGCGATGGTGTTGCTAGAACAAGCGGACTTGGAAGTGTAATGAGTTCTGAGCTCGTTGAGTTTCCAAATAATGTATTTGGAATGGCTTTAAATTTAGAAGAAGAAAATGTTGGTGCAGTACTATTTGGTGATAGTAGTCTTGTAAAAGAAGGTGATACCGTTAAAAGAACAGGTAAAGTTGTCGAAGTACCAGTGGGTAAAGAACTTTTAGGTCGTGTCGTTGACCCTCTAGGTCAGCCAATGGATGGCAAGGGTCCTATAAACGCTAAAGAAACTTTACCAATTGAAAGAAAAGCATTAGGTGTTATGCAAAGATTTCCAGTTAAAGAACCCCTACAAACTGGATTAAAATCAATTGACAGCATGATTCCAATTGGTAGAGGTCAAAGAGAGCTAATTATTGGTGATAGGCAGACTGGAAAATCAGCAATTGCAATTGATGCTATTATTAATCAAAAATCCACTCATAGTTCAGATAGCCCAGTATATTGTGTTTATGTTGCTGTTGGTCAAAAGGCATCAACAGTTGCTAAGCTTGTTGCCGAGCTTGAAGCCAACGGAGCAATGGAGTATACAACTGTAGTGGTAGCAAATGCTTCTGATCCAGCTCCATTACAATATATTGCTCCTTATTCAGGTTGTGCTATGGGAGAATATTATAGAGATAATGGTATGCATGGTTTAATTGTTTATGATGATTTATCAAAACAAGCTACTGCATATAGGCAGATGTCTCTTGTTTTGAGAAGACCTCCTGGTAGAGAAGCATTCCCAGGTGATGTATTCTACTTACATAGTAGATTGTTAGAAAGAGCTTCAAAGCTTTCAGAAGATTTAGGTTCTGGTTCGCTTACAGCACTTCCAGTTATTGAAACTCAAGAAGGTGATGTATCTGCATATATTCCAACAAACGTAATATCAATTACAGATGGACAGATTTATTTAGATACAAACTTGTTTAACGGAGGAGTTAGACCGGCAGTTGATGTTGGATTATCTGTTTCAAGAGTTGGTGGTAGTGCTCAGATTAAAGCTATGAAAAAAATTGCAGGTAAATTAAGGTTAGACTTAGCTCAATTTAGAGAATTGGAAGCTTTTGCAAAATTTGCTTCAGATTTGGATGAATCAACTGCAGCTCAAATTACAAGAGGAAGAAGAATGGTTGAAATTCTAAAACAGAATCAATATGTACCAATGACAACTGAAAAGCAGGTTGCAATTATTTATGCTGCGAGTCAGGGTTATTTAGATGATATTGAATTAGAGTCAGTTAAGGAATTTGAAGTAGGTCTTCTTGAGCATTTTGAATCAAAACATTCTGAATGCTTAAAAGAAATAAATAGCTCAGGAGATATTTCAGACGATCTTGGTGAAAAGATGAATAAGGCAATAGAGGAATTCAAGAAGAGCTTCTAATATGGCTAATTTAAAAAATCTTTCAGAGAGAATTAAATCAGTAACTAGCATTCAGCAAGTTACCAAAGCTATGAAAATGGTAGCAGCTGCTAAAGTAAAGAAAGCTCAAGAAAAAATGGAAATTTCTAGACCTTATTCCAAGAGTACTCAAGATTTAATTTGTAGAATTTTACCACAAATCAGCGCATCTGATATCTCATTAGTTGAAAAAAGAAAAGTAAAAAATACTGGTATAATTGTCATAACAAGTGATCGTGGGTTTGCTGGCTCATTCAATTCAAGTGTTATCAGATTAGCAGAAAAAGAAATTGAAAAAATAGGTAAAGACTCTGTGCAACTATTTTGTCTAGGTAAGAAGGCATCAGAATATTTTTCAAAAAGAGATTTTAATGTTAAGGAAACGTACTTTGATTTTTGGAAAGACATGAATTATGATACAGCTTCTAATATTTCAGCATCTTTTATTAATTCATTCGAAAATAATGAAATTGATGAAGTTCATGTTATTTACAATAGATTTAAAACTCTTGCATCTCAAGATCTAATTATGGAAAAGGTCTTACCTGTAGATTTTACAGCAGATTATAATGCGACCAATTATAATTATGATTATGAGCCTGGTCAAAAAGAAATTGTTTCTACATTAATTCCAAAGCATATAAATGTACAAATGTGGCAACAACTTCTAGAATCTTATAGTAGTGAAGAAGCAGCAAGAATGATTGCCATGGATAATGCAACAGAGAATGCAAAAGAAATAATTAAAGAATTAAAATTAGAATTTAACAAAGCTCGTCAGGCCGCAATTACAACTGAGATGTTGGAAATTGTTGGTGGGGCAGAAGCATTAGTCGATTAAGGGGACATAAAATGAATAATGAAGGTAAAATATTACAAATAACTGGTGCGGTAGTTGATGTAAAATTTGATGAAGGTCATCTACCTAAAATCATGAATGCACTAAGCATTAAAAGAGATGATGGTACAGACTTAGTTTTAGAAACAGCCCAACATTTAGGTCAAGGTGTAGTAAGAACAATTGCTATGGATTCTACAGATGGTCTTGTAAGAGGAGCAAAAGTTAGCGATTCTGGCAAACCAATTTCTGTTCCAGTTGGACAAGAGACTTTGGGAAGAATGTTTGATGTTTTGGGAAATCCAATCGATCAAAAAGGAAATGTTGGTAATAAAGCTACTTCACCAATCCACAGATCAGCACCCGCACAAGAAAGTTTAGCAACTTCTTCTGAAATGTTTGAAACTGGGATTAAGGTGGTTGATTTAATGGAACCTTATACCAGAGGTGGAAAAACAGGACTATTTGGAGGTGCTGGTGTAGGGAAGACTGTTCTTATTCAAGAATTAATAAGAAATATTGCAACTGAGCACGGCGGATTTTCTGTATTTGCTGGTGTAGGTGAAAGAACTAGAGAAGGTAATGATTTGTATGCAGAAATGACGGAATCTGGAGTAATTGATAAAACTGCTTTAGTGTTTGGTCAAATGAATGAACCTCCAGGTGCTAGACTGCGTGTTGGTTTAAGCGCTTTAACTATGGCAGAGTATTTTAGAGATGATGAAGGAAGAGATGTATTATTGTTTGTTGACAATATTTTTAGATTTACTCAAGCTGGATCAGAAGTTTCAGCTCTTCTTGGAAGAATGCCATCAGCTGTAGGTTACCAACCAACATTATCCACAGAAATGGGTGATTTACAAGAAAGAATTACTTCAACAAAGAAAGGTTCTATTACATCTGTTCAAGCTATTTATGTTCCAGCAGATGATTTAACAGATCCAGCACCTGCAACTGCATTTGCACATTTAGATGCGACTTCTGTTTTAGAAAGAAAAATTGCTGAGCTTGGTATTTATCCAGCTATTGATCCATTGACATCAACATCAAGAATCTTAGATCCAAGAGTTATTGGAGATAGACACTACAATGTAGCTAGATCAGTTCAGGCAACTCTTCAGCAATACAAAGATTTGCAAGATATCATTGCAATTTTGGGTATGGATGAATTATCAGATGAAGATAAGTTGGTAGTTTCAAGAGCAAGAAAAATGCAGAAATTTATGTCTCAACCATTCTTCGTAGCTGAACAGTTTACTGGAATTGAAGGTAGATATGTTAAACTTGAAGACTCAATTGCTGGTTTTGAAGCAATATTAAATGGTGAAGTTGATGATTTGCCTGAAAATGCTTTTTCATATGTAGGTTCCATTGACGAAGCTATAGAGAAAGGCAAAAAGTGAGCAAGCTTTTCAAATTAGATATTGTTACTCCAATAAAGACATTTAGTTTTGATAATGTCTCTTATGTGAAATGTCCTGGAGTAGATGGATACTTTGGAATAATGAAAAACCATACTAATTCAATCATAAACTTAACTGATGGCACTATATCAGTTAAAACTGATAAGAGCGAAGTCAAATTTTCATGCTCTTATGGTATTGCCGACATAAATTCTGATTCTTCTGATGATATTGAGGACAAAGTTCTCCTTCTTGTTGAAAATGCAGAAGAATTAGACAAATAATTATTAGATTATTATAAATGACTATTAGAACACATAATTGTGGTGAACTGAATAATAATCATATTGACAAGACCGTTCAGCTTTCAGGATGGGTAAACTCTATAAGAACCCATGGTCAGATTATATTTATAGATATTCGTGATCGTTTTGGTAAAACGCAGGTTATACTAAGTTCTGATGAATTAATTGAAATTGGTAAAACCTTGTCAAATGAAGATGTTATTCATGTATCCGGTAAAGTTTCTGCAAGAGAAAAAGATTTAATCAATCCTGATTTATCAACAGGTGAAATTGAAGTTTTAGTTGAAAAAATTGATTTATTAAGTACTGCTGAACCTATGCCTCTATCCATACAAGATCGAGAAGCATCATCTGAAGAGCATAGATTAAAATATAGATATTTAGAGCTTAGAAATTCTTCTCTTCAAAATAATTTAATTATAAGACATAAAACAGCTCAGGTAGTAAGAAATTTCTTATCAGAAAATAATTTTCTAGAGATTGAAACACCAGTGTTGATGAAGTCCACTCCAGAAGGTGCTAGAGATTATTTAGTGCCAAGCAGAGTTCACAACGGTCAATTCTATGCGTTACCACAATCTCCGCAAATGTATAAACAACTATTTATGATTTCAGGCTTAGACCGATATTTTCAAATCGTTAAATGTTTTAGGGATGAAGATTTAAGATCTGATCGTCAACCTGAGTTCACTCAAATTGATTTAGAAATGAGTTTTGTGGATGAAGATGAAGTCAGAAATTTAGTTCAAAATTTAATTGTCAAAGTATTTAAAGATATAATCAATGTAGATTTAAATGATTTTCCAGTTCTTCCATATAAAGAAGCTATTGAAAAATATGGTACTGATAAGCCTGATTTAAGATTTGAAATGCTTATCAATGATTTCAAACCTTTTTCAGACAAATCTAATTTTAAAGCATTTTCTTCTTGCGAGGCTGTAAGAATGATTCACATTCAAGAAGCTGATAAATTTTCCAGAAAAGTTATAGATGAAATGGATGCTTATGCTCAATCAATTGGTGCTAAAGGACTAGCGTGGTATAAAGTGAATAATGGTGATTTTGAGGGTGGAATTTCTAAATTTTTTGATTCTGAACTTCGTAATGAAATCATTAGCAATTTTGGAATTAAAGATAACTCAATATGTTTTATGGTTGGTGATAATCTAAATGATTCTCTCAAAATTCTTGGAAAAGTAAGAAGTAGGCTTGGCGATATATTAAATCTTAAGGATAATAGCCTCTTTGCCCCTGTTTGGATTGTAGATTTTCCTTTATTTGATTGGAATGATGAGACTGAAAGATTTGATTCTGTAAATCATCCTTTTACTGCTCCAAAAGACTCTGATATAGAAAATGTCTTATCAAATCCTGGAGATATTATTTCTAAAGGCTATGATATAGTAATTAATGGATATGAAGTAGCTGGAGGTTCAATAAGAATCCATGACCATAAATTACAAAAAGATATATTTAAAATAATGAATCTATCTGATAAGGAAATTTCGGAAAAATTTGGATTTTTTATAGATGCACTTAAATATGGTACTCCTCCACATGGTGGTATTGCATTTGGGTTAGATAGATTAGTCATGTTGTTAGCAGGAGTGACAAATATTAGAGACGTTATTGCATTTCCAAAGACAACATCAGCATCTGCTTTGATGGAAGAAGCTCCAAACCTTGTTTCAGAAGAACAATTAAATGAACTTGGAATAAAGATTGTAGATGATGAAAAAAACGTTTGAAATAAAAGGTGTAGATTTAACAAGTCTGTATGGAGTTGGTGATAAAAATATTATTTTTTTAGAAAAACAACTTCCTCTTCAATTAAATGTTAGAGGAAACAATATTTTTTGCCAAGGTCTAAAAAAAGATATCAATCATTTTGATTCAGTTTTAAATCAAATGATCGACTCAATTAAAAAGGGTAATACCTTATCTCAAAAAGATATATCACAATTAGTTGCTTTAAATGCATCCGAACTATCATCTAAACCTAATGGCTCAATTGAGAACGTATTATTTTATGGTAAAAAGGGTCCAGTTTTTCCTAGAACTGATGGTCAAAAAGAATTAGTTCAATCTTTTTTCAAAAACGATATTATTATTTCTGTTGGTCCAGCAGGAACGGGAAAAACATTCCTTGCTGTAGCATATGCATTATCGTTACTTGAAAAACATGAAATTGAAAAAATTATTTTCTGTAGACCTGCTGTTGAAGCTGGAGAAAATTTAGGATTTCTTCCAGGGGACCTTAAAGATAAAATTGATCCATATCTTGCACCATTATATGATGCACTTCATGAATTATTGCCAAAAAATAAAATTCAAAATTTTTTAGATAGAGGTATTATTGAGATAATACCATTGGCATATATGAGGGGAAGAACTATCAATCGTTCAGCTATGATTCTTGATGAGGCTCAAAATGCTTCATCAATCCAAATGAAAATGTTTTTAACAAGATTAGGAATTGAATCAAGAGCGATAATAACTGGTGACGAATCACAGATTGATTTACCAACAAAGTCCAATTCTGGATTGATTGATGTTTTAAAAATATTAAAAAATATTAATGATATTGGGATTGTAAAACTAAGTGAGCATGATATTGCAAGACATCATCTTGTAAAACATATTATTGATGCTTATTCAAAATCCAAAAATAAATAGGAAATTATTATGACAAAAATTTTTGAAAAAATATCTGATAAAAATCATGAACAAGTTGTCTATTGTAATGATCCATCTTCTGGATTAAAAGCAATCATTGCAGTGCATAATACTGTTTTAGGACCTGCTTTAGGAGGATGTAGAATGTATCCATATAAGAGCGAAGAAGATGCGCTTGTAGATGTTCTAAGATTATCGAGAGGTATGACATATAAAGCTTCTATTTCCAATTTAAATTTAGGTGGTGGTAAAGCTGTCATTATTGGAGATCCAAATTCAGATAAATCAGAAGTGCTTTTGAGATCATTTGGAAAATTTGTACAAAGTCTTGGAGGGAAATATATCACAGCTGAAGATGTAGGCATGTCTGTACATGATATGGAATTTATAAGAATGGAAACAGATCATGTTACAGGAATCAAAAGAGCAATGGGAGGAAGCGGTGATCCATCAATTCTTACAGCATTAGGAGTTTTTGTTGGAATGAAAGCTGCATTGAAAAAAAGATTAAATATTTTAGGAGTTTTTGTTGGAATGAAAGCTGCATTGAAAAAAAGATTAAATATTCAATCATTAAATGGACTTAAAATAGGTGTTCAAGGTTTTGGTAAGGTAGGATATTATTTATGTTCTCATTTAAATAATGAAGGTGCAGAAATATATGGCCATGATATTAATGATGAGTCTCTTGAAAGAGTTAAAAATGAATTTGGTGTTAATCCAGTAAGTGCTGATGAGCTAATGTCAATGGATTTAGATGTTTTTTCTCCATGTGCAATGGGAGCTGTAATCAATCCCACTACGATTGAAAGTTTAAAGTGTAGTGTTATTGCTGGTGCTGCTAATAATCAGTTAGAAAAAGAAGATAGAGATTCAAAATTATTGCAGGAAAAAGAAATTATGTATGTTCCTGATTATGTAATTAATGCTGGCGGCTTAATGAATGTTGCAAATGAACTTCAGGGTTACAATAAAGAAAAAGCAAAATATCAAGTTGAAGGTATTTACTACATTCTTACAAGAATTTTTGATTATGCAGCAAATAATAATATTTCGACACTTGAGGCAGCAAATCTTTTAGCTGAGAGAAGAATTCAAGACTATATTAAATGGAATCATCAGTAACTACATCATGGCAAAAAGTGACAAACAGCAAAGAAAGTTAGCAAGAGAGGCCGTATTACAAGCACTTTATGCAAAGCATGTATCAAATGAGGAAGCAAAAAAAGTCTTACATGATATTTTGATAAGATATGAATTTGACAAAATGACTAAAAAATTTGTAGAAGAACTCTTTAATTTAACAATAGAATTTTCTGATGATTTAGATAAGCATATTGAAAGTAATCTTGATAATTGGACAGTAGATAGATTAAATGTTATTGATAGACTAATTATGCAAATGTCTTTATGTGAAATGATTCATCTAAAGTCATATGATATTTCTCACAAGGTTACTATTAGTTCTGCTATAGAAAATGCTAAAAAATTTAGCTCAGAAGATAGTACTTCGTTTGTTAACGGTGTCCTTGACTCAATTTACAAGGAGTTATAGTTGGGTATTTTAACAAAAATATTTGGCACAAAATCAGATAGGGAAATAAAGAAAATTTTACCTATTGTAAAGCAAGTAAATGAATTTTATGCTACTCTTGAAGGAAAAGATTTATCCTATTTACAAGATCGAACAAAAGAATTACAAACCGTAATCAAAAAATCCATAGCTGAGCAAGAAAGTAAAAAACTCAATAATATAGATGACTCTAAAGAGCTAAAAAAAATAAGATCTCAAATTGCAGAAAATGTTTTAGAACAACATTTAATCGAAGCTTTCGCTCTTGTAAAACATGCTTGCAGACTTTTGTATGGCAAAGAATGGGAAGTAGTTGGTCAAAAAATTAAGTGGGAAATGATTCCTTATGATGAACAGATCATTGGTGGGATAGTTTTACATCAAGGAAAGATTTCAGAAATGAAGACTGGAGAGGGTAAGACGCTAGTTGCTACTTTTCCAATTTATCTCAATGCTCTTTCAGGAAGAGGTGTTCATGTGATTACTGTAAATGACTATCTTGCGCAAAGAGATGCAGAATGGATGGGGAAAGTTTTTGAAACTCTTGGATTATCTGTTGGATTTATTTTAAATAGCATGAACCCTGAACAAAGAAAATCATCATATAATTGTGATATAACGTATGGAACAAATAATGAATTTGGGTTTGATTATTTAAGAGATAATATGACTATTGATAGTGAATTTTTGGTGCAGAGAAAGCACAATTATGCAATTGTTGATGAAGTTGATAGTGTATTAATAGATGAGGCAAGAACACCTTTAATTATTTCTGGTCCTGTTGAGACAAAAATCAATCAATCTTATGTAGATTTAAAGCGACCTGTTCAATCTCTTGTTGTAAAACAAACTCAACTAATTAGTGCACTTGTTTCTGAAGCGCAAACATTATTAAAAAATGAAACTCTATCTGATGATGAAAAACAACAAGCTGGATTACTTCTTCTAAAGGCTAAAAGAGGGTTACCAAAATTTCAAAAACTACAAGATTTATTCCAAGAGCAGGGAACAATTAAGATGATGAATGCTGTGGAATCAGAATATATTGCAGAGAAGAAAACTTATTTATTGGATGAAGATTTATTATTCTCGATTGACGAACAATCAAATAGTGTTGATTTATCAGATAAGGGTAGAGAAGCATTATCTCCTGATAATAAAGATGCATTCACTATTCCAGATTTAGGCGAATTGCTTTCAGAGATTGATGAGCAAGATCTTTCAGATGAACAAAAACAATTACAAAAAGAAAAGGTATATAAGTTGCATTCTGAAAGAAGTAGTAAGATTCATTATCTTAGTCAATTGTTAAAAGCATATACTCTTTTTGATAAGGATGTTGAATATGTTGTTCAAAATGGTCAAGTATTAATCGTCGATGAATTTACAGGAAGAGTTCTTCCAGGAAGAAGATTTAGCGGAGGTCTTCATCAGGCATTAGAAGCAAAAGAAAACGTTAAAATTGAAAAAGAAACACAAACTTTAGCATCAATAACGATTCAAAATTATTTTAGAATGTATGATAAATTATCCGGAATGACAGGTACCGCTGATACGGAAGCTGCAGAATTTGAAAAAATTTATAATCTTGGAGTTACTGTAATCCCAACTCATAGACCTATTAAGAGAAATGATTTTAATGATGTCATTTATAAATCAATGCAAGCAAAATACAAGGCAGTAATAAAAGAAGTGAGTGAATATTACTCAAAAGGCCAACCAGTTTTAATTGGAACAGTTTCTGTTGAGGTATCTGAGTTACTTTCAAAAATGTTAAAACAAAAAGGAATTCCTCACAATGTACTAAATGCAAAACAACATCAAAGCGAAGCGCAAATTGTAGCTCAAGCTGGTTTAAAAAAATCAATTACTATTGCTACGAATATGGCAGGTAGAGGAACAGATATAAAGTTAGGACCTGGCGTTGAAGAGTTAGGAGGGTTGCATATAATTGGTACAGCCAGACATGAGTCAAGAAGGATAGATTTGCAATTAATGGGTAGATCTGGAAGACAAGGTGATAATGGGTCTTCAAGATTTTATATTTCTTTAGAAGATGACCTGATGAGACTATTTAATATGGATAGACTTGCAACATACATGGATCGACTCTCGATGGATGAAGATCAAGAGTTAAGCGCGGGGATGTTGAATAGAGGTGTTAGTAATGCTCAAAAGAAAGTTGAAGAAAGAAATTTTGCAATGAGAAAACATCTGTTAGAGTATGATGATGTTTTAAATCAGCAAAGAGAAATAATATATGATTTACGAAACAAGGCACTTCTTTCTGAATCTATTAAAGATACTATAAATGAGTTTATTGAAGATTTTATTTTTGATACTGTCGGAGATTTAGATTTTAAACAAATAAAAGATTGGGATTGGCAAAGTATTAATCAACAGCTAAATAGTAATTTACTTGTCAATATAGATGTAAATGAAATTGAATCTTTACAATCTTTAGATGAGCTAATTGATTACATAAATGAGGAAGCATTAAAATATTATAAACTTAAAGAAGATGTTATTCCTTCAGAGTTATTAAGAAAAGTTGAAAAATTTATCGTACTAAAAACTATTGATGAAAAATGGAGAAATCATTTATTGGGAATGGATCAATTAAGAGAAGGGATAGGGTTAAGAGCTTATGGACAGAAAAATCCATTAATTGAATATAAATCTGAATCATATAACTTTTTTCAAGAATTAATGATTAGCTTAAGAAGTACTGTTATTCAAAGAGTTTTTCATGCTCAGGTGAGCGATCAAGTTCAGACTCAACAAAATCCGTTACAAAAAAATATTCAACTTCAACATGATGAAGCAGCAAAAAGTGATTCAAATGAAATCCCAAAAAATATTCCTCCCCAGGAAGATATGTCAAATGAATCTGAATTAAAGCTTGGAAGAAATGATAAAGTCGAACTTATTGCTCCATCAGGTGAAAGAGTTAAAGTAAAATTTAAAAAAATTGATCAGTATTTAATGAAAGGATATACTCGTGGCTAAGAATAAAAAAAATACGAAGTTCTTAACAAAATCTATTCATACTGGTAATAGAATTGATGAAACAGGCGCTGCAGTTACTCCTCTTCATTTAACCTCAACTTTTAGACAGCCAAGTTTTAGTAGTTCTGAACAATTTGTTTATTCTAGAACCGGTGGTCCAACAATTGATGCCTTAGAAGAAAATTTTGCAATGTTAGAAGATGCAAAGTTTTCTTTTGCTTTTGCATCTGGCATGGCAGCTATGTCTGCAATATTTTTAATGTTTAAGCCAGGAGATCATGTTTTAATTTCACAAAATGTATATGGCGGTGTCTTTAGGCTTGTTACAAAAGTATTAAATGATAATGGAGTTGATTTTGACTTTATTGATACTACAAACTTAAAGATTATCAAAGATTCAATAAGGGATAATACAAAATTAATTCACTTAGAAACACCGAGTAACCCATTACTTGAGATTGCAGATATTTCTTCAGTAAGTAAGCTATGTAAGCCTAAAAATATTTTAGTAAGTGTTGATAATACTTTTATGAGTCCTTGTGGACAAAAGCCACTTAATCTTGGTGCTGATATTGTCATGCACAGTACTACAAAATATATTGGAGGTCATTCTGATATTTTAAGTGGGGCACTAATGGTTAACGATAAGAGTTCTGCAGAAAAAATTACTCTAATTCAAAATACTGCAGGAGCCTTGCCAAGCCCTTTTGATGCCTGGCTACTCCTTCGTTCTGTTAAAACTTTATCACTGAGGGTAGAAAGACATTTTAGCAATGCGATGATCATTGCAAATTGGCTTAAAAATCATAAAAAAGTTACAAGAGTAATTTATCCAGGACTTAAAGATCATCCGCAACATGCTATAGCAAAAAAACAACAGAAGAACCCTGAAGGAAAATCAGTTTTCGGTGGAATCATTTCTTTTGAACTCGATAGTACAGTAAATGTTAATAAATTTGCAAAGAAATTAAACTTTATTACTTTAGCTGAGAGCTTGGGCGGAGTAAAGACTTTAATTTCATGTCCTTATTCTATGACTCATGCATCTGTTCCAAAGAAAGAAAAAGAAAAGTTGGGAATTACAAAAAATCTATTAAGGCTTTCTGTTGGTATTGAGGATGTAGAAGATTTAATTTCTGAGCTTGATTTAGCTATCAATCATTAAGTAAACTTTTTTTACTTTTTATCTTTATATTTCGATAAATATGCCGTGGTGGCGGAATTGGTAGACGCGCTGGTCTTAGGAACCAGTATCGTAAGATGTGAAGGTTCGAGTCCTTTCCACGGTACTTATGGAAATTTTATTCCTAGGTGCAATAATTTTGGTAGCTTTAGTTTTATTTGTTACTGAATTATTTCCAATAGATGTAACTGCATTATTAGTTTTAGGATTGTTACTAATTCTGGGATTAGTAAGTCCTACTGAAAGTCTTGCAGGATTTTCTAATCCTGCAGTCATTACAATTGCCTGTTTATTTATTTTAAGTCATGCTTTACAAAAATCTCATGTACTAGAATATTTAATAATAAACATCAATTCTTTGATTGATAAATCTCGAGTTTTAGGTATGATTGCTTATCTATTTGCCATAGGAGTAGCTTCTGCAGTAGTCAATAATACTGCTATTGTAGCGATTTTTATGCCTGTAACTATACGGCTTGCTGATAAATATAACATAAGTCCATCTAAAGTACTTATTCCATTGAGTTATGCAGCTATCTTAGGAGGTACTCTAACACTAGTAGGTACATCTACAAATTTAATTGTTAATTCGATTTTAGTTGATTCTTTCAATGGTCAAGTGTCGCTAGGTATGCTTGAGTTTGCTAAGTTTGGAATTATAAAATTTGTAGTTGGTTTGTTATATATTTTTACTATTGGATATAAGCTTTTGCCAATAAGAGTAGCAAAATCATCAAGTATTGAAGACTATAGATTGGATGGTTATCTAACAGAATTTAAAGTTTCTAAAAATTCTCCTCTCAAGGGTAAAACATTACTAGATAGAAAAATAAATGAAAACTATGATGTGATAGTATTAGACGTACTAAGGAATGGTGAAATCATCAATTCTAATCTTCGTAATATGGTTATCCAAGAAGATGATGTACTTTTTGTAAAAGGTTCGTTTGATAATTTTCAAAGATTAAAAGAGATTGAAAATTTGGTTATGTTAGCTGATGAAAAACTTACACAAGATGAACTAGAACAGGAGGATAATATATTAGCTGAATGTCTAGTTACTGACAATTCAGAATTAATAGGTCTTTCTTTGCAAGAAGCTAATTTTAGAAGATCTTTTGGAAGTTTTGTATTAGCAATACGAAGAGAAGGGGAAATCATTCGTAGAAAACTGGCTCATTTCATTTTAAAGCCTTTCGATACGTTATTAGTTTATGGGCCAAAAGATAGAATTAATCAACTAGCTAATAAAGAAGGATTCATTGTATTGGGTAAAGTGGATGGATCGCTTGATGGACATCCTTTTTGGTGGCTTAGTTTAGCATCCATATTGTTAGCAGTAACATTGGCTATTTTTGATGTTGTGCCTATTGTTGTTGGTGTTATCCTCGGTGTAATTGCATTATTACTTTCAAAAGTAATAACTCCAAATGAGGCATATAGCTCAATTCATTGGCAAGTTATTATAGTGATTGCTGCATTTCTTCCTATGGGGGCAGCAATTCAGCGAACAGGATTAGATGTTTTAATAAGTGATTCAATTTCAAGCTTTGTTAACTTATTTCCTTCAGATATACTTCCATATTTATTATTAGCATTAATATATTTTATTACTATGATTCTTACTGAGATTGCGTCGAATGCTGCTACTGCAATTATTATGACTCCAATTACATTATCTCTAGCAGCAAGTTTCGGATTTGATCCAAAGCCTTTTATATTTGCTGTTTGCTATGCAGCTTCAGCTTCATTTATTACTCCTGTAGGATATCAAACAAATTTGATGGTGTTTGGTCCTGGAGGATATAGATATTCTGATTACATTAAAGTTGGATTACCTTTAGGAATAATTCTTTGGATTATTTCAGTTATTATGATTCCTATGATTTGGCCATTCTAGTATGCAGTGGAACGAAATAGATAAAACAATTTCTAAAACTTTTGAATTTAATTCTTATTTAGATGGCATAGATTTTGTAAATGAAATAGCAAATTTAGCTGAACAAGAAAATCATCATCCTGATATTATTATTGGTTATTGCAAAGTTAC
>LUMP01000196.1_pt1 | contig 28311 bp, 34 predicted proteins | sample 729641 | NCBI WGS metagenome assembly LUMP01 (sample SAMN03860260, study PRJNA289734) | marine metagenome | biome: seawater column; feature: ocean; material: water; isolation source: Red Sea water column Station 12 - depth 47m | place: Saudi Arabia: Red Sea | collected 2011-10-15 | depth 47 m | reverse complement strand
AACTTCACCAGTAATTTTTTTCAGTGTTTTTTGTCTGCTTTTTATTTCTGAAATTAACTCTTGAACATGATCATTTAATGAGCGTAATCTAGCCTCAGCATTTTGTTTTTCTTCAGGGGTTTCAGCAAATTCTAATTCTTGTTCTGTTCGTTCAATTGCTTCTTTTTCACTATTTACCCTCTCTTCAGCACTAGATACTAATCTTTGAATGCTTTCTACCTGAGCATTTTTTCTAGTTAGATTTTCTGAAACATCTGAAACATCTTCTTTTTCAGATTCAATTTTTTTAATCACTTTTTGTAAACCTGTTGCAGAACGTTTTTCTGCTAATTGAAGTTGTTTAAGTTCTTCTTCAGCTTGTTGTTTTAATTTTGTTGCTTCTTTTTTCTTTTGACGTAATTCTATTACTGTTTTTTCTAAGGATGCCAATGATTTTCTAAAAAAATGGATTGGATTAAGTTGTTAATATGATTATGATTTGACTTTTCGGTTAAGAAAATTAACCAATATTGATCGCAAATACTTAATTTTAAAAAATATTAGTGATTAAATTTTATACAAATTATGGATTTTCATCCAAAAGATTTACCAATATCAAAAACTTATGATCTTAAAACTGAAGAAGATGCCATACATGCAATTGAAGATATGGTAAATTTAGGATTTAAGCAAAAAAAGGAAGGTTACAAAGTACTAATGCCAAAAGAAACAAAGATTGCTAAAAGAATAGGATACACTGTAACTACAGGGATTACTAAAGGATTAAGACAGAAAAACGAAACTAGAGATGTAAAATATTGGACATATCATCATGATGATGATCATTTTGCAATTGTTCTAATAGATAATTCAGTTTTAGAAGAATTAGGTTTTTGATTTATTGAAAATTTGATATAATTTTGTTCTATTTGCCATTACACCAGCTAGCATTACTCCAATTACAGTTCCACCAATTACATCCATTGGAAAATGTTGAAGAACATACAATCTACTAATGGAAATCATTGCAGGGTATATGAATATCAAATAGGCACCACGTGGGAATCTTTCAGATAAAGCATATCCTAAGATAATTGCAAATGTCATGGATCTGGCAGCATGACCAGAAGGATAAGAGGCATCATATCCACCTTCACAAAATAAAGCAAAAGTGTCATGGCTAATCTGTACAGGGAAGTCAACTCCAATGTATTCAAAGTCAGGCCTATCCCTATCAACTCCACATTTGATATATCCAGTTAGAAGAGTGGCAATAACAATCAAAATTAGCAATGTAATTCCAACTCTTCGAGTTTTTGGAATTAGTAGTACAATTATTGCAAATATCATCATGTTAAAAACATCTCCACTTTCAGTCACATATTGCATGAAAATATCAAGAGTAGGATTTCCAACATTTTCCGAAATGAAGAGAATTACAGCTTGATCAAAACCTTCAGTTAATTCAGACAATACAAAAGCTGTTAAGATAAGAAATAGTGCAGTTAACAATACAAAAGAACGTGAACGTATATCAAATAGCCAATTTTGCAATTAATTTACCTCAACTATACAACTTTTAATTTTTATTAATACATAGCCTTCTAAGAAATTATCCACATCAAACAAATTATTTTTCATAAATAATTTTGATCGGCTTAAAGATTTTAACCAAGTGCATAATAGAAAAGTTGTGAAAGTTCTCACATTAGATGACTTTGATCTAGATAGTAAAACAGTATTTCTAAGAATGGATATGAATTGTCCAATAGATCCACAAACAGGTGAAATTTTAGGTACTAAAAGAATTGAAGAAGCAATTGTTACACTTGAATCTCTAAAAGATGCAAAAGTAGTGATTGCATCACATCAAGGACGAGTTGGGAATAATGAATACACTGGAATGCACAAACATGCAGAAGTTCTTGAGAAATTAATGGGTAGAGAAATCAAATATGTTGAAGATACTATTGGAGAAGCTGCGCAAAATGCAATTAAAAATTTGAAGAAAGGAGAAATATTACTTTTAGACAATCTCAGATTATGTGCTGAAGAAAATTATGAATTCACGCCAGAAAATGCAGCAAAAACAATCATGGTTTCAAGATTAGCAAAATTATTTGATCTTTGCGTATTAGATTCATTTCCAAGTGCACATAGATCACATCCATCAATCGTAGGATTTGCCCAAGTACTACCTGCATGTGCTGGAAGAATTGTAGAAAGAGAAGTTAGAAATCTAGATGAAATGATGACAGTAGCTAAAGCACCACATGTAATAATTTTAGGGGGTTCTAAAGTACCAGACAGATTAGAAGCCATCAAGATGTTGATTCAAAACGGTCGTGCTGACCATGTTTTACTAACAGGATTAATTGGGAATGTGTTTATGCGTGCACAAGCCAGAATCAAATCACCTTTAGGAATTAAAAATGAAGATGAAGTTGTAGCTAAAGCACATACATTGATTGGGGATTATCCAGATGTTTTTGCAACTCCTGTAGATATTGCAATTGACAAAGATGGTGAAAGAATAGAAATGGATGTTAGGGAAATTAGTAAAGAAGATAAAATTTTTGATTTGGGTCCCAAGACAGTGGAATATTATTCAAAATTAATTTCAGGTGCAGGTACTGTTTTCATTAGTGGTCCTGCAGGATTTTTTGAAAAAGAGAATTTCAAATATGGAACATCAGAAATGCTTAATTCAGTAGCAAATTCAATGGCAACAACAATTGTTAGTGGAGGTCATTTAACAACGGCACTAAAACAACAAGGGTTAGCAGATAAAATTAATCATATTAGTACAGCAGGTGGAGCACTAGTACTATACCTGACTGGTGAAAAGCTTCCAATGATAAAATCATTAGAAGAGGCAGCAATAAAACACAGATCTAAATAGTAGATTTACACGAAGGATTTGGACAAATTCTTTCTTCAGAGGTTCCAAGAAATATGTGAATCTTTTATCAACATCATTGAATTTTTCAAAGATTATCTTTCTAATTTGTAATTCTAAAGGAGTTGAAGGAGTAAAATCACTCATACTAATACAGATTCTCAGCCTCGGCTTTTAGCTTATCTATTGTCTCAGTATCTTCCAAATGAGATCCAAGGTATGTGTATAATGCACCTTTGAGAACCTTCAATGATAATAAAGCACATTTTATTCGAACGGCTTGTAAATGCTCTAAACCTAATTCACTCAAAACATCATTTTTATCAATTTGTTTGATTTCATCTAGAGATTTACCTTTAGCAATTTCAGTTAGAACTGAAGAACAAGCCATACAAATTGCACAACCTTTTCCGTGGAATTTAATATCAGAAACTTTCTGATCATCAATTTTCATATCAATGTCTATACTATCTCCACACAAAGGATTTGCATCATGAAAGGTAACATCATGGTTTTCAATTTCACCATAGTTTACAGGATTTCTTGAATAGTCAACTATCATTTCATGATAAATATCTGCTCCACTGCTCATAACTTAAACACCTTGGCGACTTTATTTAATGAATCGATTAATGCATCAATATCCTCTTTTGTATTATAAATATAGAAACTAGCTCTAGATGTTGCTGCAACGCTAAGACGTTCCATCAAAACTTGAGCACAATGATGACCAGAACGTAAAGAAATTCCTTCTTTATCAATAATATCAGCAACATCATGAGGATGAACGTCTGCAAAATTAAATGAAATTACACCGCCACGTTTAGAAATATCCTTTGTTCCATAAACTTGAAGTCCAGGAATTTTTGAAAATTTCTCCATAGCATATTTAGTTAATTCAATTTCATGTTGTCGAATATTGTCCATTCCGATTTTTGTAAGATAATCAATTGCAGCTCCAAATCCAATTACATCAGCAATGTTTGGTGTTCCAGCTTCAAATTTGTAAGGTAGGTCATTCCATGTTGTTTCATATTTGTGAACTTCACGAATCATGTCACCACCACCGTGAAATGGACTCATTGTTTGTAATACAGATTTTCTGACCCATAGAATTCCAACTCCAGTTGGAGCCAACATCTTATGACCAGAAAATGCAAAGAAATCACATCCTAATGTATCAAGATCAACTTTCATGTGAGGTACTGCCTGAGCACCATCAATTAAGGTAGGAACTCCAGCAGCTTTACATTTTTCAATAATTTTTTTAGCGTCAGTAATTGTTCCTAAAACATTAGACATCAAACTAAAAGTAACAAGTTTTACTTTTCCAGTTGCAAGATACTTATCTAAATCATCTAAAATTAGTTCACCATTATCATCCATTCCAATATATTCTAATTTTGCTCGTTTTTCTTGTGTGAGTAATTGCCATGGTACTATGTTACTATGATGTTCATATTCAGTAGTTACAATTATGTCACCTTCATTTACATGAGGGCGTCCCCATGCATATGCAACTAAATTAATTGCTTCAGTGGTACCCCTTACAAAAATTAATTCTTGTCTATTTTTTACATTTACAAATTTTGCAATTTTATCTCTTGCAGTTTCATATGCTTCAGTGGATTCTTCAGCAAGAGCATAAACTGCACGATGAATATTTGCATTATGATTTTGGTAATAATCAGTAATGGCATCAATTACTTGATTTGGTTTTTGGGTTGTTGATGCATTGTCCAAATAGACCAATGGTTTGTTATCTCTTACAGTTCTACTCAAGATAGGAAAATCTTTTCTAATGTTTTCAAAAGAGGATTCAGTGCTTTGCAATTATTCTACCTCCACAAAAATTTCGTTGTTATCAATCTTAACTGGATATACTTTTAGTGCAGTTTCAGCTGGGAGATTATTTGGTTTACCATTAACTAAATTAAAAACTGAAAGATGTAGTGGACATCTAACTCCTTCTTTACTAAGAAATCCAGTAGATAAATCTGCATCAGCATGAGTGCAAATTAAATCAGTAGCATGAATTGTACCATCAAGATTTGCTATCAAGAGTTTTCGACCATCTTGAACAAATCCAAAAAGATCACCATCTTTAACTTGATCTATACTGCATGCTTTAATCCATTCAGACAAAATTATCACCTATACTTGTAATGTTGTTCAATTTCTGAATTCTCATCATAACGGGTTTCTTCGATTTCAACAAACTTAGCTAGTTCTTCATCAGTATTTATACTGAGTTCACGATTATCCCATTTTGATTCAATTAGATATGCAATCCATGCTCTTACTTGGAAAGACATTTTTCTAGACAATGGTTCTAAGAAACCTTCAACAATAGTTCTTTCAGCCTCTTCATGACTAAGACATCTACTTTTGAGATAGAAAATTTGTTCTTCATCTATTTGTGCAACAGAGGCAGAGTGTGTTGCTTTAACATCATTAGTAAATATCTCCAATCCAGGAATTGCATCTGATTTTGCATCTTCATCAAGTAAAATTGAACGACCAGATAAGAAAGAATTTGATTTTGATGCATTTTCTTTAATTCTAATCATTCCCTTGAAAAGAGATTTAGATTTATTTCGAAGTATGGATTTTTCAACTACTTTTCCTTCTGTTGCAGGACTTTCATGATTAACATTAGTTTGAATGTCAAATGATTGTTCATTATTTCCAAAAACAACTTCTGAATCATTAGATGATGCACCAGTTCCATTAAGAAAATATTCAATTTTGTATCGAGACAACATAGAACCAAACAAACCAGAATACCAATTTACTTTTGCATCTTGACCTAAATCAGTTCGTTTAGTTGAAAATGTTACAGCGTGTTGATCTAACATTTGTAAAGTAGTTACATCCAATTGAGCATTATCACCAACATTGGTATTCATTAATTCAAGGTATGCTTGTTGAGTTTCAATTTTTGGAGAATACAATTCTTGCACAACAGTTGCCTTACTATTTTCATCTGCAAAAATAATATTTCTGGAAATTGTAGAATGACCATCTTCAGATAAACAAGTCAAAAAGTGAATAGATTTTTCTAAAATCAAATTACGTGGAATGTGTATAAAAATTCCAGAATTGAATGCAGCATTATTCAAAGCAGTAAATCTATCTTCTTCAGAACTTGATGCTTCTAATGCTTTTTTCACTAATTCAGAATTATTTTCAATTGCATCAGATATTGAAGAAATCACTAATCCTTTAGATTTTAAATCATCAGGTAAATTGATTTTATGGATATTTGTGCCTATTTGGACAATACAAATTTCACTTTCTAGTTCACCTAATCTTTTTTGAAGAAAGGTAGGTACTGTTTCAGCAGTGGTAGTTGAAAGAGATACTTTTTCTGGATCCATTTTTTTGGCATCAGTATATTTGTTGTATAATGGAGATGTCTCAATTGGAAGATTATCATAAACAGATAGTGAATTTTTTCTATAATCTTTTAACCATTCAGGTTCATTTCTAGATGAAGAAATTTCTTCAATATGTGTAGTATTTATTTTTGAGAGAATTTCTTGAGACATGATTACCACATATGAAATTAGAGTTTATCCTACAGAATCATCCATTTCTAATTTGATGAGTCTATTTAGTTCGACTGCATATTCCATAGGCAATTCTTTGGTAAATGGTTCCATGAATCCATTAACAATTAAAGACAATGCATCTTCTTCACTAAAACCTCTAGACATCAAATAGAAAATTTGGTCATCACCAATTTTTCCAACTGTTGCTTCGTGAGTAATTGTTGCATCTTCTTGATCAATTACCATGTATGGATATGTATCAGTTTTTGATGTATCATCTAAAAGTAAAGCGTCACATCTAACAGTAGATTTTACATTAGTGGCACCTTTAGCAACATTTAGCATTCCTCTATAAGTTGAACGTCCATCCATTCTACTTACTGATTTGGATGTAACTTTTGAAGTTGTGTTTGGTGCAAGATGTACCATTTTAGCTCCAGTATCCTGATGCTGGCCTTTTCCTGCAAATGCAATAGATAATGTTTCACCATATGCTCTTTCGCCCATTAGGTAAACTCCAGGATATTTCATTGTTAATTTACTTCCAATGTTTCCATCAATCCATTCAACTGTAGCTCCTTCGTATGCATAAGCACGTTTTGTTACAAGATTATAGACATCAGAACTCCAATTTTGAATAGTTGTGTATCTTAATTTTGCATCTTTATGTGCAACTAGTTCTACAACTGCAGAGTGAAGTGATTCTGAAGAATATACAGGAGCAGTACAACCTTCAATGTAGTGTACTTCTGCACCTTCATCAACAATAATCAAAGTTCTTTCAAATTGACCAATGTTTTCTGCATTAATTCTAAAGTATGCTTGTAAAGGCATGTCAATATGGACACCTGGTGGAACATAGATGAATGAACCACCACTCCATACTGCACTGTTTAATGCTGCAAATTTGTTATCCTCTGGTGGAATAATTTTACCGAAATATTTTTTGAAAATTTCAGGATGATCAATTAATGCTTGATCAGTGTCTAAAAACAAAACACCTTGTTTTGCCAAATCTTCTCTTAAATTGTGATATACAACTTCAGATTCATATTGTGCACCGACACCAGCCAAAAATTTCTTTTCAGCTTCAGGAATTCCTAATTTATCAAATGTTTTTTTGACATTATCTGGAACATCATCCCAATTCTTTTCAGTTTTATCAGATGCTTTAGCATAATAGTAAATATTTTGGAAATCAATTACACTAAGATCACCACCCCAAGTTGGCATTGGTTTTTCCATAAATACTTCGTATGAACGAATTCGGAAATCAAGCATCCATTGTGGTTCTTTTTTCATTTTACTAATTTCAATTACAGTTTCTTTTGATAGTCCCTTTTTACTTAGATGGACATACATTTCTGTAGAATCTTTAAAGTCATATTTTGTATAATCAATGTCGATATTTTCTGTTGCCATAAATGGGATAACCCCGTTATATTATAAATACATGAGGAAAAATAGGCAAAGCTAAATAGCTATAGCTAAATTTAAGATAAATTAATTTGGAAAAAATTTAGATCTCAAAAATCCTAACAAATTATGAGAATAATTTAGTTAATAAAAAATCAATATTTCTAAATCAGTTCAGAAAATGTAATTCTTAATTACTCTCTAGTTTTTTGTAGTAATATGAAATACTCTGAAAAGCCCTTAGTTGGAATTATCATGGGTTCGAGTTCAGATAGTAGAATTATGCAAGCTGCAGCAGAAATTCTTGATGAGTATAAAATTAAACATGAAGACCAAATTGTTTCAGCACATAGAACACCTGCACGATTAGAAGAATATGCAAAACATGCTGAAAAAATAGGATTAAAAATTATCATCGCAGGTGCAGGAGGCGCAGCACATCTACCAGGAATGATTGCATCACATACAACAATTCCAGTTATTGGAGTACCAATTCTTGTGTATAATGACAAGCATCCAAAAAAAACAGATACAGCTAAATTTTCTGCATTTGGTGGATTAGATTCCCTACTATCAATTACTGAAATGCCATCAGGCTCACCAGTTGTAGCAGTAGGAGTTAACAAAGCAGGAAATGCAGGAATCTATGCAATGAAAATGCTTGCTAATGAATTTGCAGACTTGAAAAAGAAATTGAAACAACACAAACTAGATCAACATAATTCAGTTATGAAAGAATCAGATAAATTAAAAACTGAAGGTCTTTCAAAATTCGCTAAGAAAAAATTCAAATAAAATTAATTTGAAAGAGAAATTTTCATCTCATCAAAGGCACCTGCTACAGTATGAACTTCAGCAACAGAATTTTTAACTTTAAATTTTTTTAATTCGTCAGATGTGAAAGGACCAATAGAGACAACAGATAATTTTTCAAGATTTTCTAGCAAAGTATCTTCGGAATAATCTTTAGACATAATTTCAAAAAAACCTCTAACAGAAGATGCACTAGTAAAAACTACACCATCAACTTTATTTTTAGAAAACAATTCTCTAAATCCATTCCATTGAGTTGTATCCCTAAATGCACAAACATCATACAGATGAATTTCTAAAACATCAATTCCAATTTTTGAAAGTAATTCTTTAAGAAAAGGTGTAGAGGCTCCACTACGTGGAACAATTACTTTTTTCCCAACTGCATTAAGTTTTGTAAATTCTTCTCCAACGCCTACTGAAGAATAAGTTGTTGGTTGATGATTTACTTTAATTCCCTCAGCCTCCAAAGTAAGAGATGTTTTAGGTCCTACAGACATGACAATAGTATTTGCAATTGCTAACTGTAATTTTTCAAGTTTTCCTAGTTGCTTTGCAGTATCAAATAACAGTTTAACAGCTTTAGAACTCATAAAAACAGAATAATCAGGATTGTATTTTTCAACAGATTCTAAAAATTCATCAACAATTTTTTCACCTTTACTAACTAATTCAATAGTAGGTAAGGCAATAGGGATTGCATTGTTATCTTGTGCCAGAGAGATAAATTCAGAAGCATCGTCTTTTGAACGAGTAATTGCAATAGTTTTTCCATTAAGCATTATTTCCACCCAATAACATCAGACAAATCAACTACTTTACCAATTATAATATTAGTAGGAGGAATTATTTTATTTTCTTTAACTTTTTTTGCAATATTTGTTACATTTCCTTTAATCATTTTTTGTTGAGGGGTGGTTCCATTTTGAATAACAGCAACAGGTGTTTTTTTATCCATACCGCCTGCTATCAACTGTTTACAAATAATATCAATTCTAGACAATCCCATCATTATTACAATTGTATCAACAGATTTTGCAAGATTTTTCCATTTAACAATCTCCTGTTTTTTTTCAGGATCTTCATGTCCTGTAACAAAAACCACTGATGAAGCATATTTTCTATGAGTTAATGGAATTCCAGCATATGTTGCAGAACCAATACCAGAAGTGATTCCAGGTACAATTTCATATTTAATTTTATGATCTTTTAGAAATTCAGCTTCTTCTCCACCGCGTCCAAAAATAATTGGATCACCGCCCTTTAATCTCACAACATGTTTAGAAGATTTTGCATATTCAACCATTAAATCATTAGTACCATTTTGATGACTTGTATCATCTCCAACTGAACGTCCAACATAGACTTTTTTTGCAGTTTTAGGAATCATAGAAATGATTTTTTTACTGACCAATCTATCATACAAAACAACATCAGCTTTTTGGATCAATTCAACTGCTCTCATAGTAATTAATTTACTATCGCCAGGTCCTGCTCCAACTAGGTATACTTTGCCACTCATATCTTATTCCATTCCTCCACTTTCTCCCTCCAATTTAATGCAAGATCATTAATTCCTTTACTGCGCAATTCTTCGCCTACCTGTTTACCCAATAATTTAGGATTATTTTTATCTCCAGATTGTGAAACTTGGAGGGACTGTTTACCATCAACTGAAAAAGCATAGACAGTCAGAGTCATTTCATCTCCATGAGATTTTGCATAAGCGCCTAAAGGAAATCTACACCCAGAATCGATAAAATCAGATAAAGCTCGTTCAGCCTCAATTTCTAATCTAGAATCAATATCTTCAATTCTTTGTAGCATTTCAATTGTTTTATCATCATCAATTCTTGCAACTATTGCAATAGCACCCTGACCAGGTGAAGGAGAAAAATCATCTACAGATAAAGGAATAAAATTAACATCTACACCCAATCTAGAAATTCCTGCTTGTGCAAGTACAATAGCATCATAATTTTCTCCAGAAGATTTGTTTATTCGGGTTTCAATATTTCCTCGAATTGGTTTAACTGTAACATCAGATCTCTGTCGTGAAATCTGAACAGCTCTACGTAATGAACTTGTACCAATAATAGAGCCAGGTTTTATTTTTTCTAAAGAAGAATTGTCTGACGAAATAAAAACATCGTTAACTTTTTCACGTTTAGGAATTGAAGCAATTATTAAATTCGCAGCTAATTGTGACGGAACATCTTTGAGACTATGTACAGCAAAATCAATTTCTTTATCTGCAACTGCCTTATCAATTTCTTTTTCAAAAATTCCTTTTTGATCAATTGTGAATAAAGGTCTTGTATCAGTATCACCCTTTGTTGTAATTGGTTTAATCTCATATTCACAATCAGGATTTACTTTTTTTAATTCTGAAATGACCCAATTTGTTTGAGCCATAGATAATTTACTACCTCTTGCGCCAACAACGTATTTCAATTTTTCACCGACTTTAATGCAGCATGATATGCATCTAATGTTTTATTCAAATCATTTTCCGTATGAGCATCAGATAAGAAAACAACTTCAAATTGAGAAGGAGGAATAAACACACCTTTTTTCAATAAAGTTCTAAACAGTTTTTGGAATTTTTTTCCATCTGCTTTTTTAGATGTTTTAGAGTCAATTACAGGCGTATTTGTGAAGAAAATTTGTAACATAGAAGCAGTGAAATTGATTTGGTGTGGAATTTTCATATCAGTAGCCATATCATCTAATGCAGTAGAAAATAACAAATTGAATCTTTCAAGTTTTGAATAAAGTTTGTTTTTCATTTTATTGATTGTTTTAATTGAACTAATTGCAGCACTGACAGATATAGGATTACCAGCAAAAGTACTTGCCTGATACATATTTCCATTTGGAGATAACAGATTCATGATTTCCTTTTTTCCACCAACAGCTGAAATTGTAAATCCATTACTCAAAGCTTTAGCTAAAGTTGTTATGTCAGGTTTGATACCAAAGTGTTCTTGTGCACCACCAGAAGACACTCTAAATCCAGTTACCACTTCATCAAAAATTAATGGAATGTTATTTTCTTTTGTAATTTTTCTTAAATCAGATAGGAAATTTTTTTCCGGTAAAATTAATCCCATGTTAGCTAAAATGGGTTCAACAATTACACCAGCAATATCTTTATTTTTTGAAATTGTTTTTTGTATAGATTCAATATTATTATATTCAACAACCAAGGTATTTTTTGAAACTTCATCCAGTCCACCATCAGAAACAGAAATACCATTTTGTGCAGAACCAGAACCTGCCTTAACTAAAACTGAATCATGTGCACCGTGATAGCACCCTTCAAACTTAATTATTTTTTTCTTTTTCGTATAAGCACGTGCTAATCTAATTGCAGTCATTGTAGCTTCACCACCTGTATTCATCAATCTCACTTTGTCCATTGAAGGGAAATTACCAAGAATTAGTTTTGATAATTCAATTTCTAATGCAGTTGGAGTACAATACAATGTTCCCTTTGAGAGTTGTTTTGAAACAGAATTTAGAATCTCTTTTCTTCGATGGCCTAACAACAACGCACCGTATGCATTACAAAAATCGATGTAACGATTGTTATCTTCATCCCAAATATACGCACCATTAGCCTTTTTGGTAAAAAATGGATAAGGATCAAAATATCTTACAGGACTATTAACTCCTGATGGAATCACTTTTTTTGAATCATTGAATAATTTTCTAGATTTAGACATACTCAGTCTACATCAGGGTCATTATTATTCCTAATTTGTGCCCTTTGGGCATAGAATTTTCCTCGAAATACAAATGCTGCAATAATAGTTCCAATGAAAGGAGCAGTCCAATATAGCCATAAATCATCAAAAGTTCCAGAAAGTAGTGCAGGTGCAAGGGCTCTTGCAGGGTTCATCGATGCACCTGAGATAAACGCCAAAAATAAAATATCTAATGCAACAATTCCACCAATTGCAACTCCACTAAATCCTCTCAAACCTTTAGTGTATACAACATAAAATATCACAGCCATCAACATCAGAGAAGCTAAAACCTCGACAGGAAAAATCAAAAATATTGAAAAATCATAATTTGGTGCATTAGCTCCAAGATTTGCTTTTTCTCCAATGAAAGACAAAACAAAAAGTGAACCCAACAAAGCTCCAATTATTTCTGCAATTAAATAATACAAAACTTGAATTTTTGTAATATGTCCAGTGATATAATATCCAATAGTTACAGCAGGATTAAAGTGTGCTAGAGAAATTTTTCCAAATGAATAAACTCCAATTAGTAATGCAATGAAAGGTGCAACAGCTGCAAAAGGAATTCCCAATTGACCATCTAAAAATTCAGCGTCATAAACAATTGAACCAGTAGCAAATACAACAAGAATAAAAGTTCCAATTAACTCCACAGTAAAAATTTGTAAATTAGTGTAAGCCATCAAACATCACTTTCAAGAGAATCAAGCAAATTCAAAACATCTTTTTCAATTTGATCTCGAATCTTTCTTACATCTTCAATAGATTTTCCTTTTGGATCATCTATATTCCAATTCTCAACATCTTTAACAAACAATGAAGGACAAGATTCTTTATCCATACATCCCATATTGACAGTTTTATTAGAATTTTCAATCATTGATGAAGATAATAATTGAGGATTTTGATTTTTCAAATCAATTCCAATTTCTTCCATTACAGAAACAACAATTGGATTAAGATTTGATGAAGGAGATGTACCAGCACTGATTACGTTGAATCTATTTTTGGCAAATTTTTTAAAAAATGCCTCTGCCATTTGACTCCTACCTGCATTTTCTACGCACACAAATAGGACATTTTTAGAATCATCCATAAAATAACATAAATATCAGTTTATATAAATTTAAATTGATATGAATGGAATTAGTCTTCTAAAATGTATTTGTGATGAAACAAGATTTGAAATTTTAGAATTATTACAAAAAAATCAAGAATTGTGTGTTAATGATTTTGTAAAAGAATTAAAAAAAGATCAACCACTAGTCTCACATCATCTTAAAACATTGAAAAAATGTGGAATTGTAAAATCTAGAGATGAAGGAAAAAAAGCAATGTATACGATTACCAGTAAACAGTTATCAGAACTAATTACAAATGTCACCAAGACATCAAAAGAAATCCCAGATTTGTGTCTAGATAAAAATTGTTGTTAAAATTTTTCGGGTCTTAAAACACCAATATCACTAACATACAAAACTATAGCAAAATTTGCAAATTGTGTTCTAGATATTTCTTCAACTACATCTTGTAATTTTTCTTCCCTGATAATTACTTCAATTTTTACATTTTTTTCATTTTTGAATCCTTGTCCACGTAATCCACGTGCCCCATTACCATCAACTTCATATTTTGTATAACCAGTAATTTCATTATTCTTTAAAATTTCAAGAATATTTTCTTGTGCTAATATCTCACAAGTAATAGTTAGTAATTTTACATTGTATAATTTCATATTAATCCTCCAGTAATGAAATTGAATAAGTCTATCGTTTCACCAGAATGTAAGATAGATGATAGTGCAAACAACAATGGTAATGTGACTATGATATTATACGGAAATGTAATTCCCAATGCAGATGTTATGTATAGACTAGGTTTTGCTTGAGGTATTGCTTGTCGTAAAACTGCAGGTGCAGCAATAAAAGATGCACTAGCAAGAAGTAAACCAAACATCACAGCACCACCTAGGCTCAATCCTATTGCTGTAGACACTAAAACGCCAATTACTCCATTGAAAGTAGGTATCAAAACAGCAAAGGCAGTAAGAAAAATACCAACTTTTTTGATATCACCCAATCGTTGACCAGCAATGATACCCATTTCAATCATAAAAATCACGATTGCCCCAGTAAACATTTCATCAAATACAATTTTAATTGGTTCAAAACCTTCTTCTCCAATTATGTACCCAATTACAATACTACCAAGAAGAATAACAATTGCTTTTCCAGTAATAGATTCATGTAATACTTTAGAAAGTTTTGTTTTTGTCTGATTTAATCCAACATCTAGATCATTTGAATCATCATCGCCAAATGATTTTTTCTTTTCCCTGAGCTGTTTTGACACAGCCATATTTGTCATAAATATTGCCAAAATGAAAGCAAGAGGTTCAAGAACTGCAAGAATTGCTGCAATATATCCTTCAGAGGATACTCCCTGATTTTTCAAAAAGGATAATCCAACAGAGAAGTGTACTGCGCCTACTGCACCATATGTAGATGCAAGTGCATATGAATCAAATAGATTGAATTTTCCCAATCGTCGTAAAATTTGATAATGATTTAGTGTAAATAATAAAGAAAGGCCAATTGCAACAAACATCGGCACAAGCATATTTTCAAATCCAGTATTTCGCATCTCAATACCACCATGAAGACCAATTGCAGCTAAAAGATAGATTGGTAAGAATTCAGAAATTGCATCAGGTATTTTCAAATCAGATTTTATTCTAGCTGCAATTATTCCAAACAAGAAAAATAGAATTATCGGAGTAAGAAGATTAGCTTGAATTAGTTGTAAAATATCCATCAGTAATGCTTGTGGGAAAAATTGTCGAAATAAAAATCAATGTAAAATTATACAAATAGATGAATCAAGTATGTAAATCCAATTGCCATTGCAGCGGCACCAGGAATAGTAATTACCCATGCAAAGACAATTTGTCTTCCAACTTTCCATCTTACTGCACGTTTTCTTCTGGCAGCTGCTGAGCCCATAATGGTTCCAGTAATTGCATGTGTGGTACTTGCAGGAATACCAAGAGTTGCAAAGATTGCAAGCATCAAACCACCACCAGTTTCTGCAGCAAATCCTTGATAAGGCCTTAGTCTTGCAACTTTTACACCAAGGGTTTTGATTACTTTGTATCCTCCAAAGAAAGTTCCTAATCCCATAGCTCCTGCAGCTGCAAAAATTACCCATAATGGCATTTCAAATTCATCCATAAATCCTGTTGAAACTAAAATCAAAACAATTATTCCCATTGTTTTTTGTCCATCATTTGCACCATGGGTTAAAGCAAACCAACCTGAAGAAATTATTTGTAACCTACCAAAAGTTTTGTTTACAATTGACGGCCGTCTACTTGCAAAAACAGTGATTATTAATCCAGTTAAGAGTAAACCAAAAATTAGTCCACCAATAGGAGCAATTACAATTCCTGCAAAAACTTTAGTTAAACCACCATAAACTAATTTTTCAAAACCTAATCCTGCTATTCCAGCTCCCATAATTCCTCCAACAAGTGAATGACTATTGGAGATTGGCAAACCAAAGTAAGTACAAATTGTACTCCAAGTAATTGCACCTGCAAGTCCTCCAATTATCATGTATATTGTAATATCATCAAAACTAACAATTCCTTTTGCAATAGTAGTTGCTACTGCAACACCAAAAATAAAAGGTCCAACAAAATTTGCAGCGGCCGATAAAGTTACTGCATGAAGGGGTTTTAGAACACGAGTTCCAATAACAGTTGCAACAGAATTAGCAGAGTCATTGAACCCATTAACAAAATCAAAGATTAATGCTACAATTATGGCACCAATCGCTAACTCTAACATATTCTCACCTAAGTATATTTCAAAACGATATCTTCAACTACATCTGCTACATCCACACATCTATCAGATGCTGTTTCAATAGATTCATAGATATCTTTGAGTTTAATGATATGAATTGCGTCATTGCTTTCAAATAATTCTCTAATTGCATCACGATATAGATCATCAACTCGGTGCTCAATATCACTTGTATTTCTACAGTGTTCAATCATATCTTTAGGATTTTTTATTTTTCTTAATTTTGAAACCATGTAATTAACCTCATTTGTTGCTTTAACTAATTGTTCAACCATAGGTTTAGTGTATGGTGGAGGAGATTCAATTTTGTAGCTGTATAATCGTGCTGCAATACCATCTATGAAATCGATTACATCATCAATTTTGGATGCAATTCGTTGCATATCTTCTCTATCTAAAGGAGTAATGAACGTCTTGTTGAGTTCAGCAAAGATATTTCGTGTTAATTCATCACCTTCAGACTCTAACCTTCTAACTTTTTCCATTTTTTCTACACTCTTTAGATCGTCTAAGTAGTCATTTAGTGCTTCAGAAGTTTGAACTGCTTTAGAACCTAAATCATCAATAATTTGTAAAATTTCATTTTCGTTGGATTTAACCCAAGATAACCATTGTACTATATAGAAACAGAGGATCGAAGATAATTTCATTTGATCGCTTGATTGTTTTCAAAAAATATAATTTATTTTGAAAAAGGTAGAAAAAAAGTAATAAAATTAATGATTATAAAGGAATTTTTTAGATATCAATTAATGATATTTACAGAATTAATTACAGATTTACAAAATGAATTAAAACGAGAATTAGCACAAATCAGATTTTTAATTAAAAAGAATCCAGGCTTAGGATACAACAGAATTGTAGAAATTGGAAAAGAAGTAGGTAAAATGTACAACATTAAACTTATTGTGAATTTTCCAAAAGAAGGAAGAATAGAAGAATATGAGATGTATGGAAAAAGAGATCTCAGTTTGATTGTAGATTATGACAGAAAGAGATTTCCAATGGATAGAGAAATTATCAAACAAAAAGCAGTTGAAATGTTAGGAGATGTAAAAACAGAGGATGCATACATGTATGAAAATAAAGAAGGAGTGCGAGTGTTCACAGATGACTGGAAAATCGATATTTTACCACATTCAGTACACATATGGACTGAATTTGATGAAAAAGTAACTGCATTTTGTAATTGGCTAATGGAAAATGCCTACGAAATGAAAAAGAAATAAGAAATCTATAGATTCTCTAATTGTTCAAGTAAAGATTCAGCTTCAGAATTTTTTGGATTTAATTTTAAAATTTGTTTACAACAATCTATTGCTTCATTTTTTTGTTGTAATGCCAAATGAACATTGGTTTTCAAACTAAGCATTTCAACATCATTTGGGTTTAATTCAAAAGATTTTTCAAAATAAGGTAATGCTCTTTTTGCATCGTCTACAATAAAGAAAATACTTCCCATAATGAACATAAAATCAGCATCGTTAGAATATTCAGATTCTAAACTTTTACCAAATGCAATTGCATCATCATATTCTCCGTCTTTAACTAATTTCTTTAATTTGCGCTTTGGTTGTTTGAATAAGCCAGCCATATCTAATCAAAATAAAATAAAATCAATTATTTGAATGTAAAACATCAAAGAATCTCTAATTATACCAAGCTGGAGGTGGTGCACCTGAAGAAGTATCAGTTTGACGAGGTTGTGGAACGTTCATAATTCCTTCTTTAATCAAAAATTGAATTCCTTGGATAAAGGAGTCGTCATCAATTGTTCCGTCTGCCCACCAGCCTGCATTGTTTTTAATCCAGGATGGAATTTCATTAGAACCTCCACCAACACCTTGTGTAGTTTTAGGAATCTTCATAATATTCTCTTTAATTAAAAATTGAATTCCTTGAACAAATGAATTATCATCAATTGTTCCGTCTGCCCACCAGCCTGCATTATTTTTAATCCAGTCTGGAATTTTTGCTACAGGTTTTTCTCCATCAGATGCATAGACTGGAACTTGAATTTGTAAATAATCAGGAGCAGTGGATGGGTAAATTCCATCTGGAGATAAACCATAAACCCAAATCACATAATTTGCAGTTCCAGGTTCTTCTTCTACAATCATATCCATTACATATACACCAGATGGAGAATAAAGATTGGTTCTTCCTTCATCTTGTGCCAATGAACGTAATGGAGCCATATTTTCATCAACAGTTAAGAAATCAAATTGAACTTGATTCAAATATTCAGTGTCATCATATTTGCTGATAAATTTGATAATCCAAGACATTTCACATCCCTGAACAGGATCTTCAGGTCCATAAAATGCATGTATTTGATAACCAAAGTTTACAGTTGGTTTCTTTACAGAAATTTCTTTTTCATAATTAGTTTCACATCCTTGTGCTGCAAAAACATCTTCAGTTGGAATAATATCTGCAAATGGAGTTTCAGTCATATTTTCTTCGTACTTTAATAATTCAAATTTATATTCTGGCGGAGGAATTCCTTCAGAAACATGTGTGTATGTAGCACCCTTCACAGGGAATGGGAAATCATCAACAATCCAAACTTTACTTGTTGCACCACCGGTTTTCCAACCAACAACAACAGTTTCCCAAGTTCCAGATTTTATTGTAACATCTTCAATAGACATTGGAACTACTTGTTCGCCACCAATATTTCCAATCTTTCCCCAAGACTTTGCTGCAAATTCTTTTGGACCTTTACCACCTGAACTTCCATCAGAAGTTGCAAATGCAGATAACCAAGCAACAGATGATTTGAATGCACCACGGTAAATTCCTAAATCTTCACTTCCACCAGTTGGTTCTGGAGCAATTTTACCAAGTTCCATTGTTCCGACAACAACTTTGTTTCCATCAAATACAGCAACTTCAGCTAGCCACTTTGTTTCACTTCCAACTTGAATGTCTCCTTTAATCCACATGTCAAGTTCAAAATTTGCGCATTCTTTGTAATCTACATGACACATCGAATATGAGAAAAAGTCACCTTTTTTCAGACCTTCTCCTGCAAACCAGGTAGTGCCTGCCGGATATTTATCAGAAGTTACACCTCCTGATTGGAATTGAGCAAATGCTGAAGTTGGTAAAAATGAAGTAACTACCAATATTGTCATTAATCCTATAATAAGAGGCGAGTGGTTCAATTCTAAAAAAAATTGTCCAAACGGATAGTTAAACGTTATTCAAATTACTAAAAAATGCTAAAAATTGGCGATAAATTGCGATTCAAATAGGCAAATATAGAGGAATATTTGAAAAAAAATAGAAATGTGTGAATGTTCCAAAGTACACTTGTTTGAAGTTGAATTCAAATTAGATGGAATGACAGTAGTTCCTACTCACAAAAATTGTGGTTTTGGATTAGATGAAAAACAAGCAGACAAGTTCCAAAAAGAATTAGTAAAATCTTGGGGCTTAGAGGAAGAAGAAGATTAATTATAAAAATAAAAAGTTAGAATGTAATTTTTATTCAATTACATATCTTTGGTACTTTCTTTACAAATGTCTGTTGAACATCCGCAATCAGAACCACATATACAATGACCTTGCATTGCACAATCACATGAGTAATCTGGATCTCCGCTATCAGCTTCGCATCCACATGCTTGATCTACCATGATAAATCTTAATTTTACTTATTTTAAAAGGTTAGTACAAAGATGTGAATTATTAAAATGTCAACATAAAGATAATAACAAAAATCATGATGATGTAAATTTTGAACGATGTAAAATAATTTAATCAACCGTGAGAAAAAGTTTCAAGGATTTGACTACAACTAATTTGGATAGTTTCTACATGATGTAAAAGTAGATTAGTTTCAGATTCAATGTCAAAAGCAATTTTTAGTAAATGTATTAGATCCTCTCTTTTATTCAATTCATCTTTAATTGAAATAAAATTTTCTTTGTTGATATAGCCCAAATAAAAATAGCAATCAGAAAGCATTGAATTTTCTATGAAATAATCATATTTCTTTTGAATTAATTCGGAATGATTATTTTGTTCAATCAAATCAGAGAATCCAATTGATGATTTGAGCATTCTCTCTAACAAAGTAGGAGTTGCTCGTTCAATTCCAATTGTTTGAAGAACGTTAGAAATATGAGAATTGACAGAATTTTTTTCAAAAGTTCTAAGCGAGTCTAGCATATGAGTAGGACTTGGAGGAGAATGATTCAAAGACGTAATTGCATCTGCCAAATAATAAGAGGCACATTTTTGCCAACAAGCTGCAAAAGTATCATCACTTTCAATAGCGTCTTTTGTTTTTTGGCAACAAAAAATGGATTCAATTAAAGAATTTTTTGCAGAATCAGAATATAGCAAATTACGTTTTTCAGAAAGTTTTGAAAGAAATATTTTCAAATTCCAAGAATCATCTTGTAGAATTTTTAGATTATCATATTGAAGTAGTTTTTTTGTGTTTTTTTCAGATAATGAAGCATGACGAATTGTAATCAAATTATCCTGAAATGAAATAATTTCATCATTTGAAGAACTTTCATCAAAAACCATAATATCATAATCACATGAATCAAAAAAATAATCCATAGTTCTACATCCACCCAATCCAATTGGAAAATTAGACAATCCCTGACTTTGAATGAATTCATTAAAATCCATATAATTTGAACTAGTAGTTTTTGTATAAAGGAATTAAGTTACAAAGTTTTACAACTTTATTCAAACCCAAAGCATTTCCTTTAAATTAAGATTGAATGATTTTTGATCAGGCTCCTATAGTGTAGTCCGGTTAAGCATTTTGGCTTCTCAAGCCAAAGACTCGGGTTCAAATCCCGATGGGAGCACTTCTAAATCAAACATACTGACAGAAATAAATTATAATAAATCCAGCAACAAGTATGGCAGAAAAAATTACTGCAGAACAACTAAAATCACAAAAAAGTGATTTTGTAATCTTAGATGTCCGAGAAGCTGATGAGTTGAAAGGAGGAATTATAGAAAATTCAGTTCACATGCCATTGGGTCTATCAATAAGAAATGCAAAGAAAAAACAAATTGAAGATTTGAGAGACAAGAAAATCTGTACTTATTGTGGAACAGGTTATAGAGGAAATATTGCAGCTGATGAATTAGTAAAAGAAGGATTCAATGCAGTAACACTTGATGGTGGATATCCTTCTTGGAATCAATCTTGATTTTTTTATTTCTTTAAATATTAAATCAGGACGTATTCTTTATGGGTCTAAAAGATATCAATCTAAAAGAAGAATATCGTTCAGATGTAGACGACATTGTAGCTGAATTCTTTTTTCCATGTCTGAGTAATTGTATTCAATACGACAGATGTGTTAATTTTTTATCAATTCAGGCATTAGCAACAATTTCAATGGCTTTTGATAATTTTAGTGCAGGTAAATCAAAATTAAGAATGATTACAGGTCACAGATTCAAAACAGAAGATCTCAATCTATTTACAAAGTTATTTTCAGAAAAATTTACAAAATCATTTGAAGGAAAATTAATTAAAAATAGTAAAATTCAGAAATTACAAAACATAGTAAACAATGGTCAAATTGAATTAAAAATTGCAATTCCAAATTCAGAACGTGTTGCAGATGAATTTTCTGAAAGAATTGGAATTTTCATAGATGAAGAAGATGAACAAGTAGCATTTACTGGGACATCAAAAGAATCATTTTCCACACAAACAAGAGATTTTGAATCAGTAGATGTTTTTACTTCATGGAATGACAAATCTAGAGTTGAGAGAAAAAGAAAAGATTTTGAAGATTTATGGCAAAATAAAACAAAATATGTCGAGGTATGTGATTTTATGGATGCTGAAAAAAATAATCTTTTGAAATTTTCAACAAATTGGGCAACAGAAGTTTAAAATTCAAAAGAACTTTCTAAGTTGGTTTTATTTTCCAGAAAATTAATTTTGTTGATTTTATAATAAATTACTTCACCTCGTCGTTCAATAACTGCAATAATTGGCTCTTTTCCCATTTGGGTAATTTCATCAATTTTTTTTTGTAATGCACCCATCTTCTCTTGTTGTCCTTCATTAAGACCAAAAATCAAAAATTTGGCACCTTTTTCTCCATAATGACCTCTCTCATAAACTCGAAAATCAGAACCAAATCCAAATCCATCTTTTACAACATATCCTCTAGTCTTTAGATCTCGATATATCAAAAATTTTGTAAGAATTTCAGGATTTACCTTTTGACAAATATTCATAAAATTATCAAAATCAATTTGTTTTTTGTTTTTCTTGAGTGATAATTTACCAGTATATAGCAAATACAAGGTCTCAAAGGATTTGAGAAATAATTTTCCTTTCTCTATTTCACCAAATCCCTTTTGTTCAAGATCATGAATCATTTTTTTCTCAGAAATACAGGCTTGATCTGCAATCAAGTCTCCATACACTTCAATAGTTTCATCCATAATATTGAGAAAAATGGAAGATTTCCATATAAGCATTGGAAATATGAGTAAATTGCTACCTATCGTTAAAATATGGGCATTCATGGTTGAGATTATCATGCATGGTGCAAATTATAGAGATGGAACTGGACAAGTATTCACAAGAAAAGAATACATCAAAGGAAAACCTCAAATTAAAATTGCAAAATTTCAAGGTGGAAAAAGAAACACCTACGAATACTGTGTACAATTATTGATTAATGAACGTCTTCAAATTAGACATATGGCAATTGAATCAACTAGATTAGCAGCAAACAAAACACTAGAAAAAACAACTGGTGAATCAGGTTGTTTAGGTGCAAGAGTAAGACAAGGACAATGCATAATGGAATTATACGTTAATGGAGAAGCACATCTTGAAGCAGCAAAGAAAGCACTTCATGGAGCATGTGTCAAACTACCTGGAACTCCAACAATCAAAGTGATTGAATGGAATAAGCCTTCACCATAAGTGTTCTAAATCAGATTTCTTATTTACAATAAATTTTAAAAAATCTTCAAATTCTTGTTTAGTTGGTTCTCGTTTTAGAATTCTTTTGCTTTGATAAAAAAAAGTGTTGTATAATCTACCAACAATAATGCCTAATGCAAAAGATTGAGAATTATCAATAGTAGAAAGAGATTTTATCAATTCCTTAACATCATCTTGATTTGAAATACTGTCATGAATTTTTTGTTCGATCTTCTCTAAAAGAACTTCATCCATGAATTACTAAAGCAATGAAAGCTTAAAAACGCTTAAATCTGCAAATCCAACCCTTTGAATTGTTGCAGTTATAGTACAGTCTGGTTAGTACTCGTGCTTGCCAAGTACGTGACCCGGGTTCAAATCCCGGTAACTGCACCATCTATTGATTTTTAGGAATTAATCCATTTTTTATGATTTCAAGTGCATCGTGAGCCTTTTCTGGCCTTGGCAATTGAATAGCAATTACATTATCTTGGCCATATCTAGATTCAGGAGAATTAAGAACCAACATTGAGGTCTTTGCTAAAACTTCAAAAAAGTTCAAATCAGTTTTTGCATTAACAAGAAATTTTTCAGAGATATTACCAATTGAAAAAGTCAATACAACTTCTACAAACACATTTCCTAATCCATCTTGTAAAATATTTAGATCAGTATTTACAGAAAAAGGTTGGCCCTCAATTTTTGCTCGAATTAAACCATATTTTTCTTCATCAACAACTATGCAAGGAGTTTCTTTTCCTTCAAAATCAAATGTTGTAATCCCTTCATGAACACTATCTAACATTTTTTGTAATTCATCAGACATCTTCTTTTTTCTCCAATGCAGGAACGATTTTGTCACTTGCTCTAACTAAGAATGGAGAGATAAACGCAGTGATAATTGAAATAATTCCAACCAACGGGAACAAAAATGCACTTACTGCACCAATATCAACTCCAACTTTTACAATAACAATTGAGAATTCACCACGAGGAGCTGCTAATGTGAATGCTGAACGAAGTGCTTTTCCACGTTTTTGTCGGAAGATAAAATTACCCAACATATTGCCACCAAATTTCATACCAGTTGCAACTGCAATCAAAGCAATTGCAATGAAAATATAATTTTCTAGTTGTGAAACATCCATCAAAGCACCTACCGAAATGAAAAATATGGCCACAAACATGTCTTTAATTGGACTAGAAAGTAATTTTGCAACTTCAGCAGATTTTGATTCTGCTACTAACACACCAGCTAAAAAGGCACCAATTGCAACAGATAATCCAACAATATTTGCTAATAGGGCATAACCAAAGCACACACCAAGTACACTTAGGAGTAAAATCTCACGATTTTCAGCAGCTGCAACTCTATCAATTAAGCCAGGAACTATTCGAGTTCCAACAGTAAAGGTTCCGACAATAAGACCAATTGCAACTAATACAACTACAACAATTGATTCTATAGATACAGTTCCAACTAAAGCAACAGATTGTAATGTAGAAATCAAAATTACTGCGATTACATCTTCAACAATCAAAATACCCAAAACAAGAATAGAGGATTCTTTTTTGATTTTTCCCATCTCTTCTAAAATTTTAACAATTATTGCAGTACTAGAAATTGATAAAGCTGCAGAAATAAACAATGCATCCATAAATTGCAAACCAAGTGCCGTTGATGCATAAAACAAAACACCTAATGTAGAAAATAGTCCTAGTGTTCCAACACCAACAGAAACTTTTCCAATTGATTTGATCTTAGCATATGGAAATTCAATACCAATTACAAATAATAATAAAATTACACCAATTTCTGAAAATAAGTGCAACGCAGAAATATCAGATAAAATTCCAACACCTTCTAACATTTCAGATGGAGAATTATTTTCAGGTAAAAGCCAAGTCCAAAGAGGAGACAATGGACCAAGTAACATTCCTGCAAACAGATATCCAATAATCAAAGGTTGTCTAATTTTAAAAAATGCAAGTGTTACAATAGAACCAATTATCATGATAAAAGCTAAATCAGTTACAAAACTTGTATGAGGTAATTCTGGAGTTACTTGTTCAATCAAAGTATTAACAGTAGAATTAAGTGAATTCTGAATTGTACTAGAATCCAATTGTAACAAATTATTTTGCATGATATCACTTAATGAATTTCATTAAAAAGTGATTGTGTAGTTAAAAATTTGAAAATTTTTTTAAAAAATATGAAAAATTGATTATCAAAAGATTATCAATTTGAAACTTCTTTATGCCCAGTTATCATAGCATAATTGCAGAGTGATGAGTAGGTCAGCAGATTAGGATTAAGATGAAGAGATATGACCTGGGGTAACTGACTGCAATTATGGTTACATTGGGATAACCTAATTATTAATAGTACGGTACCGTACTGTACTATATGATTCAATGTGAATATTGTGCAAGAGGATTCATCGAAACAGCTAACGGTCTTGCTGAAAAGACATTTCATGAATTACTTCATGAACCTGAAGTTGTAAACAAGTGACTCTTTACATTTTTTTATTTTATACCCAAATTTTTTATTCTTAGTTCTTAATTCATCTAATATGGCTGCTAAAACTAGTAAGAAAAAGGTTACAAAAACAGTTAAGAGACAACCAACCCCAGCAGCAGTTTTAAAAAAAGTGTCATCAGTTTCTGACTCCAATAAAGCTCTACAAAAAGAAATCAAAGTAATGTCAAAAATCTTTGGAGAAAATCAAAAAGTTCTAGTATCTATGAAAGGAATGATCGATACACTAACATCAACACTAGAACATATTCAGAAACAATCTAAACAAATCAACATCATTGAAGAAGATACTCAAAAATTGTATGCAGGATTAAATCAAGTTAGAACACAATCAAATTTAATTAATAAAATTAACAGTCAAACTGAAAAACTTGAAAATGAATTAAACAAAGTTTCAGAGATACAAAAGAAATCAAAAACACAAGAGATATCTCAAAAAGTTGAAGACAGTATGAACTCAATAACAAATAATTCTCAAATGATAATTAAAATTGCTCAAAGAATTGATGAGGTTAGAGACGACTTAAGAGAAGTTTCTGGAAAGACAAATTCATTTTTAGAAATCAGTTCAGAGATGAATAAACTTAAAGAAAATATTGAAGAGATTTCTGGAAAGACAGAAAATATCAATACTAGCACTCAAGTAGTTGAAAGCCTTAAACAAGAATTTGAAAAAATTATTGAAGGAGTGGCAGATGCATCAAATGTTAATGCAGAATTAGAAGCAATAAAAATTTCAATTGATGCAATTTCATCAAAAGCCTCAAAAATTGACTCATTAGGAGGAGTAATTGATGGCCTTAAACAACAATTTGAAACAGTTTCATCCAGTGTTAATTCTAGTGAAGCAATAAGCTTAGAATCAATCAAAGAATTAGGGGGCAAAATTGATAAAATTGAGACTGAGATTAACTCATTATCACATAGAGCGGATTCTACAGCATTTGTTGGTGAAAATCTAAAAGTTGTTCAAGAAGATTTCTCAAATTTCAAATCCAATGTTTATGACAAAACAAACAACATTGAACAAAAAATCAGTTCAGTTTCAGATACTCTAAAAAGACAAGAAGCATCAACTGAAGAATTTCATAAAAAATCTGAAAAACTCTTTGAAGAAATACAATCAGTTAGAAATGTTACAAACAAAGCTTCTAGTGATTCATCAAAAGAAATCATGGCTCTTCTAAAATTATCTGAATATCAATCAAGTATTCGAATGAATACAGAATCAAAATATGGAGATGCAAAAGATATTGAAAAAATGGCAAAACTTACAACTGAAATTATTAACTTATTTGATAAAATTTCAGTTGAATCAGGTGAAAAAATACCATTACCTCATGAGGTAAGACAATGGGCAGTAAGTAAAATGCTAGATTGTGGGGATAAATGGGAAATTAGATTCAGTGACTTGTATTCAATTTTAACAAATGCTATTGGTCGAGACATGTTAAAAGAATCAATTAGAATTCAACAAGTAAGAGACATTTATGGAATTAGAGCAGTAGATGAAATTAGAAATGATCTAAATATTTCTTAGACACCGATTGAATCAGATTCTTTTAGTTGAGTTCTCTTTCGTTTTAATGCACTAAAGATTCCAATTATTACTGCAATCCAAATAATACTTGAAAATACATTTGCTAAACTGACATACATGTAAGGTGTTGCATCCATAATATTTTGTCGAATTAGATCCGCTCTAGCGTTAATATCCATCATTCCTGTATGATATGCAGAATTGTCTGGAGGAATTGCTGAAAGTTCATCAACACTAATTAGCAAAGCATCAACATTGTTTTGAATTCTAATGAAGTTAGTTGATTCAGTAGCAAAAATCCAGACAGGGTTTTTTGAGATTACTTGACTATGAGTATCAGTAGTTTCAGGTAATTTTTCCAATATTGGTTCCAAATCTAATTGAATTGCTATAAGATGTGCACGAATTATTTCTGGATCAGATGAGCCTATAATTCCATCAAAATGACCTCGGATTCTATCTAGTGGATAAATATCAGAATTATAACCATTAATGGCCATAAATCCACCAAATATTATCAATCCCAAAATTCCAATCATTGATAGTTTGTAAACAGTATCTGCCATTTTCTCTTTCTTCGTCCTTTTACGTTCTTCACTTGATTTATTTCTTTTAAATCTAGTATGTGACAGGCTCATGTAGGCAATAAAGAAAAATCCAATTGTTTGAATTGCTATAATTGGAGCAAATACAGGATTATTGGTAAATATTGAAATGAAAATTGCTAACGTTCCATAAACTCCAAAAAAGATTTCAAGTAAAGTTGTTTGAGTAAATGGCAAATTGTAAGCCTTTCCTTTCCAATCATCTTCTTTTTTGACAATACCATATTTTGGAGTCCTAAGAAATTCATTTTTCTTTCCAAATACTGCATCAAAAACTGCTACAGTATTATTTACAGACATTCCAGCGTTGTAGACTAATAATGCTGGCAGTAACTTTGCTTTAGATTTCCACGATTTTCCATACATATTTTGTATAATCAAAATGTATGCACCAGGCCCCATTGC
>LUMP01000211.1_pt2 | contig 28664 bp, 33 predicted proteins | sample 729641 | NCBI WGS metagenome assembly LUMP01 (sample SAMN03860260, study PRJNA289734) | marine metagenome | biome: seawater column; feature: ocean; material: water; isolation source: Red Sea water column Station 12 - depth 47m | place: Saudi Arabia: Red Sea | collected 2011-10-15 | depth 47 m | reverse complement strand
AATTTTACAATATCATCATACTCTTGTCCTACCCCAACATAGATAATTGGAGAAGATGTAACTTTTACAATTGATAATGCTGCACCGCCTCTAGCATCAGCATCACTTTTTGTTAAAATTGAACAATCAAATTTTACATGATTATGAAATTCACGTGCTTGATTTACAGTATCATTTCCTGCTAAAGAGTCACCAACAAAGATTTTCATGTCAGGCTTTACAACTTTAGTGATTTTTTCAATTTGTTCCATTAAATTAGAGCTAGTTTGCATTCTTCCTGCAGTATCTACCAATACACAATCGACTTTGTGAGATTTTGCATACAAGACAGCGTCTTTTGCGACCGCTGCAGGGTCAGAACCATAATTTTGTGCAATGATTTTGAGATTTAGTCTATTCGTATGTTCACGTAATTGCTCAATTGCACCTGCACGATAAGTATCTGCAGCAGCAATAGCCAAAGAAAATTTTTCATTTTTTAAGAGATTTGCCACTTTTGCAAGGGAAGTTGTCTTACCAGTTCCATTAATTCCAACAAAGACTACGATAAATGGTTCATTTGAGGCCTTTTTCTGATTAATCCTGTCAATTAAATCAACATGGCCAGCATTATCAAATGTCTCACTAATGTATTCAATTAGACTTTGTTTGACAAAGTGTTGTATGTTTTTCTTCTCTACTCGGGAGCCAATTATTTTTTCTTTTAGACTATCTTTGATAGAATCAATTACTTCTGTGGCCACATCAGATTCGAGTAAGTTAATTTCTAATTCAAATAATACATCTTCAATGTCTTTTTCATTAAGATCTTTTTCACTAAACCCAGTCGATACATTAGAAAATGCTTTTTTTAGATTATCAAACATATTATTGCGGTTTGTTTTGTGGAGGTTGCATAATTTGTTGCATTTGTTGTTTTCCTTGTTCTATATTTGCTGCAATTTGTTGACGTTGAGAATTAGTTTCTTGCAATGCAACTTCTAATTCTTTAATTTTTGATTCTAAATAATTTAGTGCAGAGTCATGGTCTTTTTCAATTGCAACTCCAGCACCTACATTTACCACAATTTTCTCATCAGGCATGGATTTAGTTTTGATAAAAGTGCCCATTCCGACAGGTACCAGACTTTCTGAATCCGGATTTGCTTTTAATTCTTGAATTGATTTTATTGCAGAGTTTGCATCACGGATGATATTGGCTATTGAATTTTCTTTTTGAGATAATTCTGCAAACATATTTTCAAGCATCGTTTACCTCATCCCAGTTGATGACATTCCACCAAGCAGCTATGTAATCAGGTCTTTTGTTTTGATACTTGAGATAGTATGCATGTTCCCAAACATCTAATCCTAATAGAGGGACTAAACCTTCAGTTCTTGGACTAGTTTGGTTTGGCATTGCCTTGTATTCGACTTTACCAGAGTTTGGATTGTATACAAGCCAACCCCATCCGCTTCCTTGAATTGGAGCTGTTTTGCTAGAAAATAGTTCTTTAAATTCTGCAAATGATCCAAAGGAATCATTGATGGCATCAGCAATTGCACCAGTTGGTTCACCACCACCATTTTGTTTCATACTGTTCCAAAACAGTTTATGGTTATCATAACCTCCACCATTGAAGTTAATGGCACCCTTAACGTCGTCAGGGACTTGATTGATGTTTGACAAGATTTCTTCAATGTCCTTTTCTTGTAATTCAGGACTGAGTTTTTCCAACGCACCGTTCATCATGTCTGTGTATTTTTGATGATGTTTTGTGTGATGGATTTCCATTGTTTGTGCATCAATGTGAGGTTCTAATGCATCATATGCATAAGGCATCTCAGGAAGTGTGTATTTTCCCATAAAGTTTCAGAGTTTAGATGCAATTTATTGTTTTTCTAAAGGAATTATTACTGATTAAAAAAAATAGATACTATGAGAAACTTTTTGCTTTTTTCTTTACTATTGGGAGGGACATTCTCATTTGTTGTTGTAAATTTTGTAGATTTTCAAGATGATTTTCAATTATTACTAGACAATAGTGGTCCATACATTGGAGTAGAATTTCCAAAGCAATTAGGTTTTACAGGTGACGGAATAAAGATAGGAGTTATCGATACAGGCATTAATCTAAATCATCCTGATTTTTTTAGTCAAGACGATACACCGAGATTCTCCAAGGGATATGATTTTGTTGAAGGAGATGATATTCCTCAAGATACAAATGGGCACGGAACGCAAGTAGCAGGAATTATTGCTGCAAACGGTCAGCTTAAGGGTATAGCACCTAATGTAGAAATTTTTTCGTACAGAGTATCATCAGATGGCGAATCAGTTCCATCAGATTTGATTATCAAAGCAATTAATCAAGCAGTAGAAGATAAAGTCGATATCATAAACATTAGCCTTGGCGTAAACATGACACATAACAAAATAGATCAGGCAGTCAATAATGCAATTAAACAAGGAGTAGTGGTAGTTGCCGCTGCAGGAAATAGTGGACCGGATGAAAGTACCATTGGAAGTCCAGCAAGAAATCCTAATGCAATAACAGTTGGAGCCACATATAACAATCGAGATTCAAGCATGGTTTCAACACTAGAAGTAGATGGAACGCAATTCCAAGTGTTGCCAATGCTTGGAACAGACACAATATCAGATCCAATTTCTGCAGAAATTGTATTTGCCAAATATAGTAGAGAAAATGATTTTGAGGGAATTGATGTAAAAGGAAAAATTGTTCTTGCAGAACGAGGAGGAGAAAAAGCTGACGAGATTGTATTTTTCTCAGATAAGGAGATTTTTGCAACAAAAAACGGTGCTAAAGGATTAATCGTTTACAACAACCAACCTGGAATATTTTTTGGCGAATTAATTCATGAATATGTTAGTGAGGATTACTATCCTACAATACCTACAGTTTCAATGACAAGAGAAGAAGGCTTAGAATTAAGAAAAATCATAGAAACAGAATCATCAGCTACATTCAATGTGTTTAATCATCCTGACTTTATTGCAACATTTAGTTCAAGAGGACCTGTGTCTCCATTTTACATGAAACCAGATTTGGTTGCACCAGGGGTTTTTGTAAATACAACATCTCTAAAAAATTACTACAACATAACAAGTGGGACAAGTTATGCTGCCCCACATGTTGCAGGCTCAATTGCATTACTTTTAGAAAAGAATCCAGAATTCACACCTCATGAAATAAAGTCAATACTTGTAACAACTTCAGATGTAATTACAGACCAGTACAAAGATGAATTTGGATTTAACGAAGGTGGAGCAGGAAGAATTGATCTAAAAAAGGCCTTTAGTTCAGAATTAATTTTTGAACCATCAAAGTTGATGTTCAATCTATCGGAACAAAAATCCTCCGAAGAATATGAGATTATGATTAGAGGAATAAACGATATTGTAGATATTCAAAAAGTAGAGTTTTCAGAAATTGATAATATTGAATTTGATTATAGGGTTGAGAATTCATCATTATACATTACTTCAAAATTAATTGATAGTAAAACAGGTGAATTTGAGACTAGAGCATTCATTACTCAAAATGACATAATATATCAAATTCCAATCGTGATTAAAGTTAGTGAGGCATCAATAGTAATTTTAGAAAAAGAAAATGAGTTGACATTTCAAGTTAAACGTCCAATTGATTGGGAGTATGCAAAGATTACCGTAACAAATAGTAAAACGTTTGATGAACGAACCATTTCAATAACTCCAAAAAAATTTGACAGTCTAAAATTGTACGATGCAGGGAGATATTGGATTGAAGCAAATGTGAGAAACAGTTCAGGTACATTGGATGTCTTTGAGTTTTATGATATCAAAGAAGATTTGAGTGAACAAAAACCAATTGTAGAAAATTCAGTATTACCAGAACGTGCATTAATAATTTTAGGAATAATATTTACAATTGTAATAATTGTAGGATTGAAGTTTAGAAGAAAAGATTATTGAATTTGAGGTCCGGCTTCTTTAATTTCAGGCGAGGCATCTTTGAATTTTGTAAAGTTTTCACTAAACATCTGTGCCAATTTTTTTGCTGATAAATCATAGGAGTCTTTGTCAATCCATGTATTTTTTGGGTCTAATACATCAGAAGGTACTCCTGGACATTCGGTAGGAACGTCCAGATTGAATGTATCATCATGTCTGAATTTTATCAAGTCAAATTTACCAGTCAATGCAGCAGTAACCATTGCACGACTATACTTTATGCTAATTCTTTTTCCAACACCATATGGACCACCAGACCAACCAGTGTTGATGAGATAAACGACTGTATTGTGTTCAGAAATTTTCTCTCCTAACATTTTTGCATAGACAGATGCTGGACGAGGCATAAATGGTGAACCAAAGCATGCTGAAAATGTTGCCTTTGGTTCTTTAATTCCACGTTCAGTTCCAGCAAGTTTGCTTGTGTAACCTGACATGAAATGAAACATTGCACTTTCTTTTGTTAATTTTGAAACAGGTGGTAAAACACCTAATGCATCAGCGGTCAAAAATATTATGACTTTAGGATGACCACCAACACTTGGAATGACAGCGCCTGGAATGTAATCAAGAGGATATGCTGCACGTGTATTTTCAGTTAAGCTTCCATCATCAAAGTCAGGCTTTAGAGTATCTTTGTTTACTACAACATTTTCTAAAACTGCGCCAGATTTTATTGCATTCCAAATTTGGGGTTCGGCTTCTTCGTTAAGATTGATACATTTTGCGTAACATCCACCTTCGAAATTAAAAACTCCGTTTTCAGACCAACCATGTTCATCATCACCAATGAGCATGCGTTCAGGGTCTGCAGATAAACTTGTTTTTCCAGTGCCAGATAAGCCAAAGAACAATGCAGTATCACCATCTTTACCAATATTTGCAGAACAGTGCATTGGAAAGACGTCTTTTTTTGGCATGAGATAGTTCATGACACCAAACATTGATTTTTTCATCTCACCTGCATAGTTTGTTCCACCAATGAGAACAATTTTCTTTGAGAGATTAATCAAAATGAAGACATTAGTTCTGGTTCCGTCAATTTCGGGAATTGTTTCAAAGTCATTTAGACATACGATGGTAAAGTCAGGCTCGTGTGATTCTAATTCTTCGCTTGAAGGTCGAACAAACAATTGTCTACAAAAGAGATTTTGCCATGCGTGATCATTAATTACACGAATTGCTAATCGATTTTGAGTATCAGCGCCTACAAATCCATCAAAAACATACAAGTCTTTTCCTTCTGCATGTTTTTTCATTTTTTCAAATATTGAATTGAATTTTTCAGTTGGGAATTGTCTGTTGACATCACCCCAATCAATGGTTTCGTGGGTTTCATCATCATAAATGATGTATCTATCTTGAGGAGAACGGCCGGTGTATTTTCCAGTTTTTACAGAAAGGGAGCCAGTTGAGGTAAGCATTCCTTCATTTGTATTAACTGATTGCTCTACCAGTTTTTCAACAGAGAGGTTTCGGTAAATGGATTTTGGAGTTATTCCAAATTCTACTAACTGGTCATGTACTTTGGAACTTGTGTTAGACATGTTAGAAAATCCCCTCAAAGTTAGTTTTTAGTGTCATATCTACGGATCCTTGGGAAAAATCGAATGTTATTATCTCTTTCTCAGATCCAAATTTGTCAGAGTTAGATACGTATTTATGTTAAATTTCAAGGTTTAACTCTATGCCAATAAACAAAGAAAAGCTTCAGGCAAGAGAAGAAGCTAGAGTTAGTAGACCAGAATTTATTCGTCCAGAAAGCTGGAGGTATAAAAGATTAGAAACTAACTGGAGAAAACCAAAAGGAATTGATAATCATCAAAGAAAACAAAAAAGCCGTGGACGTCCAGGATTGGTAAAGGTAGGATACGGCACACCAAAAATTGCATATGGATTGCACCCATCAGGTTATACAGATAATTTAGTACATAATGTAAACGATTTAGAAAATCTTAATCCAAAAGAAGATGGAATCAGATTTGGTCACAGCGTCGGTGCAAAAAAGAGAAGAGAGATTATGAAAATTGCAATAGAAAAGAAATTCAAAGTCTTCAATGCGAGAGTGAGTCAAAATGCCAGTTAATCTAAAATCAAAAAAGAGACTAGTCTCAAGAATTGTAGGTGTTGGAGTAAATCGTGTTAGATTTAACGAAGAGCACTTGGATGACATTGCAGATGCAATTACTAGAGATGACATCAGAAGCTTGATGACAGCAAATACAATTACAATCAAATCATTTACAGGTACATCTCACGGAAGAGCACAAGCTAAGAGAATACAAAAAGGAAAAAGAGGAACAAAACAAGGTTCTAAAAAAGGCCGAAAAGGTGCACGTGTAGGTAAGAAAACCGTTTATGTAAACAAAGTACGTGCCTTGAGATATTTACTCAAAGTTTCAAAGGACAGAAAAGAAATCACAAACGAGTCATTCAAGAAAATTTACAAAAAGATTGGCGGTAACACAATTAGAAACAAAGCACATCTAAGAACTGTCATTGCTGAAGAAATTACTACACAAAAGTCTTAGAAACGAAATAGATTTTTTTTAAAATCTAAAATTTTGTCATCATTAATTTCCAATCCTTCTTTTGATAACATGTGTTTTTTTCTTTCTGTCCCATATGCATACCCGCCAACAGTTCCATTAGACTTGACAACTCTATGACATGGGACAATTACGGGAAAAGGATTGTTCTTCATAATTTGACCAACCACTCTTTGGCCATTTTTTAGATTAATTGCTTTTGCAAGATCTCCATATGTGGTTACATAACCAGAAGGCACCTCCAACAATTTTCTGTAAATTTTTTCTTCTATTTTCAAAGTTTTACAACCTCTAGTTCTGTAGTAGAAAGAAGATCAAGTAAAGGTTGTTTATACTTTCCAAGACTTTTCCAATCTAGTAATGCAGCTTTTGCGCCACGATTTTGTGTAATGATGTGTTCAAACAATTCAGGATTAAGAAATTCTAATGCATGTTTTGGCATTACTGTTCCTAAACCATATTTTCCAAATAGTAGTTCTTTTGTGAATTTTTCAGAATAATGAGTTCCACCAAAGCAAATTGCGAAAGGAAATGAGGCAGGCTCTTGTTCATAGGTATCTACTACTAATTTTGCCACAGACGAACACAAAGACTCATCATTCCACTGAGATTCGGTTGTTCCAATCTCTACAAATATTGAGGGTTTTTTGAGATGTGTAGGTCCATGATGAGTAGCCTCTATAGTAATTTCAAAATCTGAAAACGAATCATGAACATTCCAAAGATTTTGCATGTATCGTTTTTGGAAATTTGTATATGGAATTGCAATCTCTTTGTTATTTCCTCCAAATTTCGCCTCATCAAAGTTTCCCGTACTATGGCACGTTAATGCAAGGGTTCCTGATTCAGCAGCATGTTTTGATAAGAATACAAATCCATCATAATCATATTTTTCATCTAACCAATCTGCAGAGATTGCAGGAGAGTTAATTTCTATCAGATCAAAATTTTTTCCACGAAAGACATCACCATCTTTAGTCATATCCTGTGAGATGAATTTGGCCATATTATGACCAGCAGGGTCATTTTTGAATGCCACCAGTAAATCCATGAATAAAAGATATATTGACACATTATTATTTTTCATTATAATTTGAACCCAAGACTTATGCTCAAGAATATAGTTAACACTATAAAATTAACAAAGAAATCCGATAAGGAGGTCTACAAACAGCACATGCGACTCGTTTTGTTTGGATTTGCTACAGTAGGACTGCTAGGATTCGGTATTCAATTCATCTTTTCAAACATTGCACCAAACATGGTTTTCAAATAGAGATAGAAAATGTCAGAAACAACCAATTCCCACTTATTTGCACTTAGAACCACCGGAGGTCAAGAAAAGGTCGTTTTGAGACAATTAGAAGCAAAAATGAGAAGCGGTGAACTAGATGTTCAATCAGTCCTAATTGTTGAGAACTTGAAAGGATATGTCGTTATTGAAGCAAACGATCCACAAGTCATGTTTATGGCAACTCAAGGATTGAGACATGTAAAAGGACAATTAAGAGGAGAGTTAGAATTTAGCGAAATTGAAAGTTATCTTGTAAAGAAATCCACAGTTTCAGAATTAGCAGTTGATGGAACAGTAGAAGTAATTGGCGGACCATTCAAAGGAATGAAAGCAACCATTACAAGAGTTGATCACGATAAAGAAGAAGCTACAGTAGTTTTACTAGATGCTCCATATCAATTACCAGTAACAGTAGATGCAAACTATCTCAAACCGGTTGCATCATAGGAAGGAATAAATCATTAAAAAAGAGACGAATTTCAAATGGGCGATAAACAATCAATTTCAGCACAAGTAACAGGAGGAGAAGCTTCTGCAGGTCCTCCACTTGGTCCAGCACTTGGTCCACTTGGAGTAAACATCATGGAAGTTATCAACAAGATTAATGAAAAAACTGGTGACTTTAAGGGAATGAAAGTTCCAGTCACAGTTAGTGTTGACACAGATACAAAAGAATGGGACATTGATGTAGGAATTCCATCAGCATCTGCACTAATTCTCAAAGAGGCAAACATCCAAAAAGGTTCTGGCACTTCGGGCACAGAATGGGTTGCTGACATCGGAATGGAAGCAGTAGTCAAAGTTGCAAATGTTAAACTCGAAACATCATATGCATCCGAGCTTAAATCAGTCGCAAAACAGATTATCGGAACATGTCAATGTCTAGGCATCAAAGTAGAAGGCAAAACACCAAAAGAGATTACTGTCGAGGTTAATGACGGTAAATGGGACGAAAAATTACAAACTAGTTAGAAAGATACATCGGAGACTTTTCAGTTCTTTCCAATTCAACAAAGGTTTCAGTGTTCTGAATTCCATCAATTTTCCCAATTTTATCTACCACAATATTGTGTAATTGTTCCAAGTCTTCAGCCAATGCACCAACCATCAAATCAAATCTACCAGTTACCTCAATGATTCGGTCAATTTCTGGTATTTCCAATAGGCTTTCATGAATATCTGTCTTAAATTTTGGGTCTCGGTTTATTCCAACATACGCTTTTACACCAAATCCTAATTGAGATTCATCAATATCTATGGTGAATTTCTTTATCATTTTCTTTTTTTGCAGACGTTTGATTCTGCTGTACAAAACAGATGCATTGATGTTGAGTTTTTTTGCCAAAAGTGGAATAGAGATACTTCCATCTTTTTTTAATTCAGATAATAGTTTAAGATCAAGGTCGTCTGCTTTAGCCATTTTCTTAAATTAAGTAAATTTTAGTAGTAAATGTAAGTTTTGCCAGAAACATCTAGAATTTTGCTAAAATTTAGATAAAGACGTGTCAATATTGGAAAAATAATGGTCCCGGAAATTATTTACTCTAAACGATAATAAGTGAGGAATTAAGGTTTTTGACATGGTTAACGAGTCTGAAATCGTCACATTAATCCAAGAAGCAAAGAAAGGAGAAAAAGAAAGAAAGTTCAAAGAATCACTTGAGCTTTACATCACCCTAAAAGATATTGACGTCAAAAAGGGATTTGCACTAAATGAGGTTATTCAACTACCAAACCAAATGTCAAAACCAGCAGCAGTTTGTGTCATGGCTTCAGGAGATATGGGACTAAAAGCAAAAGAAGCAAAAGCAGACGAAGTTTTAGATAATGATAATGTAAACAAATTAGCAGAAGATAAGAGAGCATCACGAAAATTAATCAACAAGTACGACTTTTTCCTAGCAGATACAAAACTAATGCCAGTAGTAGGTAAATCATTAGGACAACTTTTAGGACCTAGAGGAAAAATGCCAACGCCAGTACCATTTAACGCACCAATAGAATCATTCCTAAGTAGATTTAAAACATCAATTAGAGTTAGAGTAAAAAATTCACTTTCAATTTCATGTAAAGTTGGAGATTCAGAAATGGACGAACATCAAGTTGCTGCAAATGCAATGGCAGTTATTAACAACTTGAAAGGAAAATTGCCAAACGGTGACAAGAACATTAGAAAGTATATGATTAAGACAACAATGGGAAAAGCAGTAAAACTAGATCATAAGGTGAAATAAAATGCATGAGAATAGAACAACATATCCAAAAAAGAAAACACAGATGTATCAACAGCTACAAGAGCTTCCAAAAAAATACAATGTCATAGCTCTTGTAAGAATGGAAAAAGTTAGAGCATCACAATTACTTCCACTAAGAAAGAAACTTCAGGGTGAAGTTGAAATATTTAGTGTTAAAGATAAAGTTGCAAGATTAGCTTTAGAAAAAGCTGGAGTAACAGGAGTAGACAAATTTATTGACAAACTAGAAGGACAGTGTCTTTTCATGTTTACAAACATGTCACCATTCAAACTCAACGTTTTGTTAGGAAAGAACAAAGTTATGCTATTTGCAAGAGGTGGAGATAATGCAAGCATGGATGTTGTCATTCCGCCAAAGAATACTGGAATTGCACCAGGACCAATGTTAACTGACTTTAAAGAAAATAATATTCCAACAAAGATTGACCAAGGTACAATCTGGATTATGAAAGAGACAGTACCTGTCAAGAAAGGAGAACCAATATCTGAAAAACTCGCAGGATTGTTGACTAAACTAGACATTAAAGCAATCGAGGCAGGAATTGTTCTCAATTCAGCACTAGAAGAAGGATTAGTCTATCAACAAGAAGAGATGATTATCGATGTTGAGAAATTCAGAAATGATTTGGCACAAGCCCACCAACAAGCAGTTTCACTTTCAATCGAAGCAGCATACATTACTGCAGACAACATCGAACAAATCTTAGCAAAGGCAGCACAATCAGCCCGTTCTGTTTCAACTGAAGCAGGATATATGACTGAAGACACCAAAGAACAAATCTTACAAAAGGCACATGGACAAGCACAAGGCGTCGCTTCTAAAGCAAAAGACTACACACCTGCATAATTAACTACTTTTTACCTTAGGCAAGTTCCAATTATACTTCATTGCAACCATTCTTAGTCCAGTAGCCAGTAATAGTCCAGATATTGTTCCTGCATACACATCATTTGTGAGCAATATCACAATGTAAAATACAGCTGCACCTAGAAAACTGGCTGATGCATACAGTTCTTTGACAAATACAATAGGGGTTTGGCTAACAAACACGTCACGTAATATTCCACCGCCGATAGCAGTAAGCATTCCAGAAAGTACAATCACAAGGAAGTTCATTCCAAACATGTTATAGGCAAAAGTTGCACCAATTACAGTAAAAACTCCTAATCCAATAGCATCAAATTTCAAAAATACGTTCCAGTGCTTTTTCATTTTAGAGTGCAAAAGGAAGATTACAATTCCAGATACAACAGTAATTATGACATATGAAGGATCAATGAGAGAATTTGGCAAGTCCTTACCAAGAATGACATCACGTATTGTACCGCCAGCAACACCTGTAATTGTAGCAAGAATGATTATTCCTACAATGTCGGCTTTGTGTTCAATGGCCTTGAATGCACCAGTTACAGCAAAAGCCATTGTTCCAAATAGATCTAAAATGTAAATGAAAAACTCAATTGACAAAGATGAGTCTGCCAAACCAATAACAGTAGAATCTAGTCACTAATAACGTTGAAAAGGTTTTGAAGATAGTTTAGCCGAATAGAGAGGATAAGCCTTCCATTGCTGCTTCTTCTTGTTTCTCGCTTGGTGGTTCTGCTTTCTTTTCTTTCTTGTCGTCTCCACCTTCTGCTGGAGCGTCTGCTGCTGGTGCTGCTGCTGCGGCAACTGCTACAGGTGCTGCTTTGATTGCCTCTTCGATGTTAACATCGGCCAATGATGCTACAAGTGCTTTAACTTGGGCTTCGTTGACTTCGGCGCCGGTTGCTTTAACTACGCTAGAAACGTTTGCTTCGTTAACTTCTTTTTCGAGTTTGTGCAACATCAATGCAGCGTAAACATATTCCATGTACAAAAAAGCCGTCAGGCATAATAAAAAGCTATCAGAATTTACCCTTAGATCAGAATTTTTAGGCTTCTGCAAACAGAATAGAGGTTTTTCTTCAGGTCTTTATCATAGAGATTCTCCATCTTTTGTTTTAGGATTCTCTTGGCATGATCTTGTTCTGTACCAGGTGGCAAAGAAAGTACATTATTGATTAGTTCAGATAGAGATTCTCGAATCCAGCCATCAAAGACGGTGAAAATCTTTTTTGAGATAAATTCTACTTTTTCAGCTTCAATATCAATAACATCGGTGAAATTTTCATACTCGATTCTATAGATTAGGGCAAAAATACAGTTCTCAGAGGAAGGATCTGTTAGAATTTCTTTTGAACGTGGACCGGCTTTTCCTTGTGAGACTTTATTTTTTAGACCAACAGGATTTACGATAAAACCATTCAGACCGATTTTATTTCCATCAACACCTGTAACTGTTCCAAATATTATATTATGAAAATCTCCTTCTTCATCTTTTCGAGAAGTAAATACAAAATCTCCTTCTTTAACTTCTCCTTTTTTTCTTCCGAACATGAATTGCTTCACATTTTTCTATATTTAACGGTTGAATCGACAGTCCTTAATATCGGCACTAGGTCAAAAATTTAGTGAATAAAAAAGAGATTCTCGACAAGTTTTCAGCAGATCCACAAAGATACTACAACGTTAATCTTTTCGAAGATCAAGGATTTGAACGAAAATCATGCAAGACTTGTAACAGATATTTCTGGACTTTGGATGCAAATAGAGACAAATGTCCAGATCATTCTGATGATACATACTCGTTCATTGGGGAACCACCAACATCAAAGAGATTTGACTATACGCAATCATGGAAAGAAGTAGAATCATTTTTCGTGAAAAACAATCATACTTCAATTAACAGATATCCAGTTGTATGCAGATGGAGAGATGACCTTTACTTTACAATTGCATCAATTGTTGATTTCCAAAGAGTCATGGGAAGTAAAGTGACATTTGAGTTTCCTGCAAACCCACTTGTTGTACCACAGACGTGTCTAAGGTTCAAAGATTTAGAAAATGTTGGTGTTACTGGAAGACATTTCTCATCTTTTTGCATGATAGGACAACACAGCATACCAAATGAAAGTGGATATTGGAAAGATGAGTGTGTTAATTTAGATTTTAATTTGTTAACACAGCAATTTGGAATTGATAAAAAAGAAATTACATTTGTTGAAGATGTTTGGGAAGGCGGAGGTTCTTTTGGTTCGTCATTAGAATATTTTGTTAGAGGTTTAGAGTTAGGTAACGCAGTTTTTACAGAATTTCAAGGTGACCTTTCAGATTACAAAACACTTGATCAAAGAATTATTGACATGGGTGCAGGTCTTGAGAGATTTGCTTGGATTACAATGGGAACACCAACTGCATACGATTGTTGCTTTGGTCCGATTACTGAAAAATTAATTCAGGATGCAGGGATAGATGCAAATTCTTCAGTACTTGTTCCATATTTCACCGAAATTGCAAAGAATTTGGAATTGTATGATGATTTATCCCAAGTGAGAAAAAATGCCATAAAATCTACGGGATTATCAGACGAACAGATTAACCGCATTATAACACCACTAGAAGGAATTTATCTAATAATTGACCATATCAGAACACTAATCTTTGCAATTTCAGATGGTGCACTTCCTAGCAATGTCGGAGGAGGATACAACCTTCGAATAATGCTACGAAGAATTGTTTCAACTATGGACAGATTAAAGCTAAAATTTGATTTGGATGAAATAATCGACATACAGATTGATTATTTGAAAAATACATACCCAGAATTAGAAGATACACGAGACGATGTAAAAGAGATTATTTCAATTGAGGCAGGCAGATACGATAGTTCAAAACAAAGAATGCAGAAAATTGTTAGTAAATTAGACAAAGAACCAAGCGTAACAGATTTGATAAGACTTTACGAATCTGATGGAGTAACTCCAGAATATCTAAAGGAAATGAAAGTAATTTCAGAAATTCCATCGACATTTTACGCAAAGCTTTCTGACTTGCACCAGTCAAAGAAACAAAAAGAACAGTTAACCTTGCCATTAGAAGGAATTCCAGATACCGAACTTTTGTTTTATGGTGACGACCCAAGAGAGTTTAGTGCAAAAGTTTTGAAGGTGTTTGATAATTTTGTAGTTCTAGATAAAACTGGATTTTATGCAAGAGGTGGAGGTCAAGAACCAGATCATGGAAAGATTGCAGAATGTGACATAGTGGACGTTACAAAACACGGTAACATAGTAGTTCATGAGATTAAAGGAGAGATTCCAAAAGAAGGCGATACAGTTTCGTGTGTAGTTGATTCAACAAGAAGAGATGGCATAACAAAAAATCATACAAGCACTCACATCATAAATACATCAGCAAGAAGTGTGTTAGGTTCATGGGTATGGCAACATTCAGCATTCAAAGAAGCCGACCATGCAAGATTAGACATTACACATCATTCTGCATTAACAGATGAAGATGTTTTAAAAATTGAGCAGGCAGCAAACGGAATTATTGAAAGTGCAATACCTGTCAAGATAGAAAATTTTGACCGCGGTACAGCAGAACAAAAGTACGGATTTAGAATTTATCCATCAGATATCGAACAAATCAAAATTACAAGAACAAAAAGAATTCAAGACGGAGTCGTAAGAATTGAATTTGTTTCTGGAGATGGGGCAAAGGAGTTTGTAAAAAAGAAGCAAGCAGATTCAGAAAATAAAGAAAAAGAAGAGAAACAAAGAGAACAAGAAAAGGAACGTAGGTTGGAACAAAGACAACTTGCCAAAGAAAGAATTCCTGTAATAGCAAAATCCCTGTTAGAATGTAAACAAGGTTCAGTAACGGTAGATGACATCACAATGGAATTAGCAGAATCTGGAAAAGCAAACTTTTGTTATTCAACAAGTGACAACTATGATGATGTGTTCCACATAGGATTAGGTGAAACACTTTGTAAGACTGATCCAAAATTGGTATATTGCGGATTGTTTGAGCAAGGAGAAAAAGTTCGAGTTATTGTTTATGCAGGCGAAGACATCTCAAAAGAGAAAAGTGCAGGAGAAATTGTCAAGAGTATTTCTCAGATTTTAGGAGGAGCAGGTGGAGGAAGTCCAAAATTTGCCCAAGGAGGAGGAACCGACAAGTCAAAAAAAGAAGATGCAATTAAAAATGCGAAGTCCATGATTATCCAATAGGTAAACAAGATGGAGATTAACTGGAATCAAATTGATGAGAAATGGAGAAGCAAGTGGCAAGAAGCTAAAGATTTTGAAACAAATCCAAATGATAAACCAAAAAAATTCATTACAGTAGCATATCCATATCCAAACTCACCTCAACACATAGGACATGGTAGAACATACACGTTAGCAGATGTTCATGCAAGATTTTACAGAATGAAGGGATACAACGTATTATTTCCAATGGGATTCCATTATACTGGAACTCCTGTTCTTGGAATGGCAAAAAGAATTGAAGCAGGTGAAAAAGAAATTCTTGATGGATTACGAAACATATACCATGTTCCAGAAGATGCAATCAAGACATATTTATCGAATGGCAGATTACTACATTACGTGACAACGACAGGATTATTCAGGGTTCACATCCAGTAGGATGGTGCCCAGTTGATCAAAATCCAGTATCGCAACATGATACAATGGGAGATGTCGAACCAAAGATTAATGATGAAAACTATCTTGTAAAATTCAGACTAGATGAATACGTATTTCCAATTACAACATTAAGACCTGAAACGCTTTTTGGTATTACAAATCTTTGGGTGAATCCAAACGTCATATACAAAAAGATCAAAGTTGACGATGAGAAATGGATTGTTTCAAAAGAATGTGTTGAAAAATTAGAATTCTTTGGAAAAGAAATTACAAATGAAGGAGACATCAAAGGAACAGAAATTATTGGTAAAACAGCTAAGGCACCACACACAGAACAAGAGATTCCAATTTTCGAAGCAGATTTTGTTGAACCTGGAATGGGTACAGGTCTGGTAATGTCAGTTCCAGCACATGCACCTAAAGACTATCAAGCATTGATGGATTTAAAATCAAAAAATCACGAATTAGCATTAAAAATTGAACCAATACCAATCATAGTAACAGAAGGGTATGGAGAGATTCCAGCAAAAGATGTTTGTGAAAGATTAGGAGTTACAGACCAAAGTGATTCAAAGTTAGAAGAAGCTACAGAAGAATTATACCTCAAGGAGTTTGTCGGTGGAAAATTAAATGAGAGGTGTGGAGATTTTGTCAATGAAAAGGTAGAGTTTGGACGAAACAAGGTTAGAGATTGGCTAAAAGATAAAAATCAGTTAGAGTCATTCCCAACTTTACAAAATTCACCAATTAGATGCCGCTGTGGTGCCGAGTGTGTCGTTAAAGTCTTGAACAATCAATGGTTCTTGAATTATGGAGATGAGAAATGGAAAGAAGTAGCAAGAGATTGCCTTGACAGCATGAACATTCTTCCAAATAAGATAAAGACAGAATTTCATGACGTAATTAATTGGCTACATGAAAGAGCATGTGCACGACAACAGGGTCTTGGTACAAAACTACCGTGGGATAAAGACTGGATTGTAGAATCATTGTCTGACAGTGTAATTTACATGGCATACTATACCATATCACGATTTGTAAATGATGGAACAGTAAAACCTGAGAACCTTACAAAAGAGTTCTTTGATTATGTTTTCTTAGATAAAGGAGATTTAACAACAGTTGCAAGTTCATCAAATCTTGCCGAAGATGTAATCAGTACGGTGAAAAGAGAGTTCCAATACTTCTATCCAGTAGACGCAAGACATTCTGGACGAGATTTAGTGCAAAACCACTTGTCATTTTTTGTTTTGAATCATGCTGCAATATTTGAAAAAGAATTGTGGCCAAAAGAGATTGTTGTTAATGGCAGTGTCATGATGGATGGCGCCAAAATGTCAAAAAGTATGGGCAATATCATACCACTTCGTACCGCAATCCGTGACCACGGTGCAGATCCAATTAGATTAGCAATTATCTCATCAGCAGAACTGTTACAAGATGCAGACTTTAACATGGAATCAGTTTCAGGTATTCAAAACAAGTTACAATCACTATTAGAAGAGTGTGAGTCGCTCAAAAAAGACGAGATTGGAGAGTTACAAGCTGAAGACAGATGGATTTTATCTAAAACTCAAAGTAAAATTGCAGAAGTAACAGAAGCCGTGGAAAAAATGAGATTGCGGGAGGCATTGCATGAAATTCTGTTTACGTTTGAAAGTGATCTTAGTTGGTATCAAAAAAGAGTTCAAGCAAAACAAAGAAACGATGTTTCGGGAATTTTACATCAGATAAATTCTACTAGAGTTGCAATGCTTTCTCCATTTGCACCTCATGTTGCCGAAGAAATGTGGGAAAAATTAGGAAATGTAGAATTAGTATCAAAATCACAATGGCCAGAATATTCTTCAGATAAAGTTGATGCAACAATAATTCAAGCAGAAGAATTGTTAAAATCAACCATCGAAGACATTGCAAACATTCTCAAGGTAACAAAAATTACCCCACAAAAAATTGTCATCTATGTTAATTCAGATAATATGAAATCAAAAATTTATCGTAAAATTTTGAGTGTGATGGTTGGAGGTCAAAACAACATGGGAGTAGTTATGAAGGAGTTACTTGCAGATCCTGAGACTATTGATGCCAAGAAAATGCCAGATTATGTTCAAAAAGTGATTAAAGACTTGCATTCAGAGTCTGAGTCAATTAAGAAAATGAAACTTGAATCAGATTCATTTAATGAAAAAGAGTTCCTAACAGAAGAACTATCCAGTATGGGACAAAAAGAGTTTGGAGTTGAAGTTCAGGTTTATTCTGAATCAGATACGGATGTTTACGATCCTAAAGGAAAAGCAAGACATGCAAGACCATACAAACCAGCAATTTTGATTGAGTAAAACTGGAATTGTATTTATTAGGTTAATGACTAGTTAGATCAAATGAAGATTGCTGTCATGGGTATGGGAGTTGCTGGAAGTTATCTTATGGCAAGACTCAAAGATTCAGAGCACGAGGTTGTCGGTTATGAAAGAATGATTGAAGAAAAACATGATTCTATTTGTGCATGGGGAACAATAAAAGAGGAATTAACAAACTTTTGTAAAAAAACAGGCAGAGATTTTAATAATTTTCTAATTCATGACGGAAAAAACATGCATGTAAAAATGAATAATGATGTCAAGTTTGATATTGGTTTGAAAGGACTTTGTACATATAACAAACTTGGACTGATTAAAGATTTCATTAAAGATTCTAAGATAATTTATGGAGAAGCACCATCATTAGAAGAACTTGAAAAAGAATATGACATGATTGTAGATTGTACAGGATTTCATAGAGTATACTTGCCAAAAATGGAGCAAGATTTCTTCTTGCCAACATACGAGTATAAAGTAGAATATGAAAACGGAGTTCCTTATGATGATTTTTACATCGAACCATTCCCAGGAATGTCAGGATACTTTTGGTATTTCCCACTTGGTGACAACTTTGCACATATCGGTGCAGGCGATTATAACAAAAATCATGTTAAAGCAACAGATGAATTTCTAAAAAAACATGGTGGAAAAGTTGTTGCTACAAAAGGACGTCCAATTAGATTAGCAACCCCAGATAGATGCAAGCCATATTATTCTGGCAAAGTTGTTGGAGTAGGAGAATCAATTGGAACAGTTTATGCACTGTTAGGGGAAGGAATAATTCCATCAATGCAGTGTGTTGACATTTTCATTGAAAATATGCATGATTTCAAAGCATATGAAAAAGCAGTTGAAGAACACTACAAAGTTTATGCAAAAGTATTCAATTTTGTCAGGGCAAAGATTCATCACGATTTCAATTTCTTGAAAGCATTGCCTGACTTTATTGCAATCTTCAGATATATGAAAAAGCATGAAGACAGATTTGGAATGCATATCAAAATTGGCGATTTGCTAAAAGTTGCTAAAGCCTAAGACATACTAAGAGATCCAAAACCATCTTTCAAAGTTCTACTTGATTTCATGTTATAGTCATAGATGGTAGTAGAATAATCATCAAACACTTCTTTCATAGAATCAAGCGATTCAGAGAGATAAAATCCAGGACAGTCACCTGTAAATTGGAATGTTGCATGTACGCGTGCGCGACCTTTTTCGTTTTGCGCCCATGTTGAAAACGGATACAGATAGCAAACACCAGGACGGGTAGGATGTATTCCACATGCACCTTCATCATCAAGAAATCTGCAAGAGATATGAGTACCATCTTCAGATTCAGTTTCATCAGTTTTTCGTTTCAAGTGAATGTTTGTCATGACAGATAGTCCGCCAGAAGGAGTTGGCTCATCATGAGTTGCAATTATTGTTTCATTTTTTACAAACTCAGATACCTTTTGATATTTTAGGCCTTGACCAATCTGGATTAAATCATTAGAGGTTAGAGGCAAGCGACCTTGTCTTTCACAGCAGTTATGACAGTCAGGCCAGTAACATTTCCATAAGATGTACTTCTTTTCTTTTGGAAGATATGGAATGTGAAATATTACATCTTTTACTTTTAGTGTGAAATCTGTCACGTCGGTGTACTTTCCAAGAACAAAGTCATGCAAGATTGGATCAAAATCCCAATCTTTTTCCATCAAGTCTAAAGATTCTTGGATTTCTTTTTGAGACATTATTTCTTATATCCATAAAGTTTGATATTATAATGTTGAGCGAGAAAGGCAAATACGCATCAGCCACACAAAACCGCAGATTTGTGTGGAAGGAGGTTGTTTGGCCATTAATTCTTGAGGTAAACGATGCCGAGTTTTCACTTGATCAGTATCAAAAAAAGCGTGATGAAATTTCTACAAAATACGGAATGTCAGTTAATGCATTATCAAGGGGACTGTCATCATTAATTCAAAGGGGTTTGCTTTACAAAGAAAAGCAATCTTACTTTATCCATTTTAGATTGATTCCATATATGCGACTAAAAGCAGATTGCGATTATGCAACGGCATTGCATGAAATTAAGATTAGATAGTTTTTACAATAATGAATATATTCAAACATTTTGTTATTTTCCATATAGCCCGGTAGTGTAGCGGCAAGCATAGGGGCCCCTGGAGCCTTTGACCTCGGTTCGAGTCCGGGCCGGGCTACTGTATCTACTTTGTATAATAACAAATATTGCGTTAGAATTTGTTGTATTCTAGTTAATTATCTAGAAGCCTGTGCGACACGCTCTAATTCGTTCTTCTTTTTTACAGAAGGAGCAGCAGGGTCGTTGTTTGCAGCCAATATTAGATGCTCTGCGATGTATTCTTCTATTGGTTTTGGATTTGAGAATGTTGCTTCTTTAATTGCATCTGCGATAAATCGTAGTGCCAAGTCAACACGTCTGATTGGGGCAACATCTACTGATACGTGATATACAGTTCCACCGTATACAATTCTTGTTGTATCCTCGTTTGGTGCAGAGTTTTCAACTGCACGCACAAGAACCTCAACTGGATTTTGACCAGTTTTTAGATGAATAATATCAAATGCAACTTCAATAATCTTTAGAGAATGTTGTTTTTTGCCACCTTGTCTTCCGGTGTTTTTTGCATATTTTTTACCAAAATGCATTAGTTTGTTTGCTAGACGTTCTACAATGTGAACATCACCTTTGTTGAATCTCTTTAGTGCTGAACGACCAAAGTCAATTGGATATACGACTGGTTTTAGTGAGATTGATGAGAGAGTTTTGTCTCCAGATACGCGTTGTTGTAATCCCAAATCTTTGATTTCAATTTCAGAAGTATCCCATTTTCTAAACAAGAGTGGTTTTGATTGAGCCATGTCTATCTCCTTGGTTTCTCCTTCTTTCCTAGGACTAGTTCACGTAATGATGTATTGTTAACTTTGAAAATTTTGAATCTTACACCAGGAATATCTCCCATTGCACCACCTTGTGTTGCGCCCATTCCTTCAACGTGTACTTCGTCGTGTTCGTCAATGTAGTTCATTGCACCGTCACGTGGAAGAAATGCAGTAATTGATTTTCCATTTTTAATTAATTGTACTCTGACACATTTTCTTACAGCAGAGTTTGGCTGTTTTGCTTCAACACCTACCTTTTCTAAAACAATTCCTTTTGCTTGTGGAGCACCTGCAAATGGGTTTGATTTTTTATCTAATCCTAATTCTCGTCTCTTGTAAGTTGAGATAGCCCAACGCTGTTGCTTCTTCTTGTTACGAAGATCTCGTCCTGCAAATAGTCCTAGAGGTGATTTTGCCATTATTACCACTCGAAAGCTTGTTCCTTGCTATTAATCATTACATATGTTATGTTGAAATATCTGCGTGCAAGGATTCTTGCCTTCTCTGCGTTGCGACCTTCTCGTCCCACGACAACGCCTTTCTTTGCACCGTCAACTTCTACATTGGCTTGGAATGAACCATCCAATCTTTCAGATATTTTAATGTCAGTAATGTATTTTTCATTTAGTATATTTTTCAAAAGTTTGATTGGGTCTTCATTATATTCTACCAGTTCAACATTTCTTTCAATCTTGTTTTGGAGTGCTTTGATATGAGAACCACCTTTTCCAATTGCTAGACCCATCTTACCCTCATTTACGACAAAGATGATTCTATCACGTTTTTCATCTTCAATGCAATCTCTTGCTGTTGCTTTTGTAATATTTTGGAATAATGACATCAATTTCATTTGATCAGTTGTTAGTTTGATTTCTTGTGTCATAGTCATCTTAATTACTCAAAAAATTTCCCAGTCTCATTTAAACCTTGATTGGTTTTTGTTTTAGGATAAGTTTTTAACAACATCATTTGGATTCTGTTTCTTTTTGTAGTGTTTTGATATCAGCATCAGCGATGTTGGTTAGTGAAATTGCAGAAACTCTAAATTGTAATCCGCAGAGTTTTCCGAGGTTAACAGATGTGTCATCGAAGGCAATTGTTGAAATGTTTGATTTTTTTGCGTCATCTTCTATTTTCTCACTGACATGACGTGGTACAGATTTTGAAAGAAGTACAAGTTTAGATTTTGAAATGTTTCCTAGAACTTGTTTTGTACCAATAATGTATGCATCTTCTTTGATTGCATCTTTGAGTGTCTTTTCTAGTTGTTTTTTTATCATGTTGCTTGTAAGAGCAACTCGATTTTAGTGACTTATAAATTATTGAAGCTAGTATCCACGACTGTTACGATCTGGTTTATCGATATTTGGATTTCTAAATCCGTGTTTTTCCATCATATGATTCAAGAATCGTATGTCGCTGTCAAATTTTTCTCCACAAACAGAACAGTTTACCATGTTTTGATAAAATTTGAGCATAACTTAAGTTAATTGAATTAAAAAGATGCCAGCACTGTTGCTTCCCAACGGCTCTCGCATGTCAGTAACACAGCAGCGACATTTGGTTTGACTTCCAAGTTCGGAATGGGATTGGGTCGCACCCAAACGCTATGGCCGGCTTATCATTTCAACAAAGTATCTTTCATAATAAGCTAACTAAAAAATCGTGAACGAATTTTTTCATAGAAGTATAAATTAAAGCCACGGCGAATAACGTTATGACACACCGTGTTGCCGTACTGGACAAGGAATTATGCCAGCCCAAGAAATGTGGACTGGAGTGTATCAAATACTGTCCTGTAAACAAGTCTGGAGCAGACTGTATTGTACTAAACGAGGAAACAGGAAAGGCAACAATTGACGAGAATATTTGTAACGGATGTGGAATTTGCGTAAAGGTTTGCCCCTTTGATGCAATTACAATAGTGAATTTGGCTAGTGAACTAAAGACAGACAAGATTCACCAGTACGGAATGAACTCCTTTAGACTTTACAAGCTTCCAACCCCAAAGAAAGGAGAGGTTGTCGGACTACTTGGAAGAAACGGCATGGGAAAAAGTACCGTTGTCAACATTCTTTCTGGAGTGTTGAAACCAAACCTTGGAAATTATGAGCAACCACCAGAGTGGGATGAGATTTTAAAATATTACAAAGGAACAGAACTAAAAGCACATTTTGAAAAAATAAAAAATGGAGAGATTAAAGCGTCAATCAAACCACAACAAGTACATACAATTGCAGATGCATTTGATGGAACAGGAAAAGAACTCCTAGACAAATATGATCAAAGAGGCGTCTCAAGAGAACTTGTAAAACAATTGGGATTAGAAAATTCTTTGGAACAAAGTCTCAAGGAATTAAGTGGAGGTGAACTGCAAAGATTGTCAGTTGCAACTGCAGCATCAAGGGATTCTGACTTTTACTTTTTTGATGAACCATCGTCATACAATGATGTCTTTCAAAGGACTGGTGTCGCAAGAGTAATTCACAGTCTTGCCGAACAAGGAAAAAGCGTGATGGTAGTAGAACACGATCTTACACTACTAGATTTCCTTAGTGACTATATCGAGGTGTTGTACGGTGTGCCAGCCGCATATGGAATAGTTTCAAACGTATTATCTACCAAAGTTGGAATTAACGTGTTTCTTGACGGATATTTACCAACAGAAAACGTAAGGTTTAGAGATAAAAAATTCACATTTGATGCATCAACATCAGGTGATGAGATACTTGAAGGAGATGTAGTAATTTCATATCCAAAACTTGAGAAAAAATTTGATTCATTTTCAGTTTCAATAGAACCTGGAACTGTTCGAAAGGGTGAACTGCTTGGAATAATGGGTGCAAACGCATTAGGAAAAACTACAATGATGAAGATGATTGCAGGTGTTGAAAAACCAGATGCAGGTTCAGTTGATAAGAAAATCAAGATTGCATACAAGCCACAATATCTAACAAACGATATTGATGTTGAAGTGATTGCAGTTTTAGAAAAAGCAAACGGTACTACAATTGAAGGAAGCGCCGAAGAAGAACAAATTCTTGACCCATTGAAATTAAAAAAATTATACAACAAATCTGTAAAGAATCTCTCAGGTGGAGAACTGCAAAAGGTTGCAATTGCATCATGCCTATTACAAAAAGTTGACTTGTATGCGCTAGACGAGCCATCTGCATTTTTAGATGTCGAAGATAGAATTGCAGTAGCCAAATTTTTGCAGAAATTTGTTCGCTCCTTTGGCAAGTCTGCAATAATCATAGACCATGACTTACAACTGATGGATTTGGTATCAGATTCAATGGTAATCTTTGAGGGCACATCAAGTGTTGAAGGTGTTGCAACATCACCAATGCCAAAAACAGATGCCATGAACAGATTTTTGGAATCACTAGACATCTCATTTAGAAAAGATGAGAAGACAAGTAGACATCGCGTTAACAAAGAAGCAAGTAGACTAGACAAAGAACAAAAGTCATCAGGTAATTACTATTTTAGAAAATGACCAAGATGCTAAAGAGAGTCTTGCAAGATGTTCTCTCTGAAGAAGAAAATGAACAGCTAATCTCCGCATTTGATCAGATTGGAGATATCATCATAGTAAGAATTCCTGATTCGTTAATTTCAAAAAAACAGATCATTGGAAAAACACTGCTTGAACAAGTCAGTACTGCAAATTCTGTTTTTTACCAGTCTTCACCAGTAGAAGGAGACTTTCGAACAAGGCAGTTAGAGGTGATTGCAGGAGAAGACAAAACACAAACAGAGTATAAAGAAAATGGTTGTAGGTTTATCGTAGATGTAGAAAAGGCATTCTTTTCTCCAAGACTATCAACAGAAAGAGAAAGGATTGCAGGTTTGGTAAAAGACGGAGAGGTCATAGTTAACATGTTTGGAGGTGTAGGAATGTTTTCTCTACTAGCAGCAAAAGATACTGCATGTACTGTGTACAACATTGACATTAATCCAGTTGCAGCACAGTTGTGTAAAGAAAATGCACAGATTAACAAGCTAAAAGGCGAAGTAATCTCACTTAACGGGGATGCAACCAAAGTTATTGAAGAACAATTAACAGGAAAGGCAGACAGAGTTTTGATGTTATTACCTGAACGCTCTGATGAGTTTTTAGATTCTGCATTGAACTGTTTGAAGGACAATGGAACAATTCACTATTACTCACACATGCATGCAGACAGAAAACAAGATGCACCTAGATTGTCTGAAGAGCACTTTACGTCTGTAAATAAAACAAATGCAGAGATAATTACTTCACGAAATGTAAGACCTGTCGGACCAAGATTTTATCAAACAGTAGTTGATGTGAAAATTTCTAAAAACTAATCATCTTCAATTAATGAAGAAGGTTTTGCAGATGTGGTAGCCATTTGATATCCAATCCATGAAACAATTCCCAAGACACCGCCTACAACCATCAATATGGTCAATTGTAAAACAATTGGACTCCATTCAGAGAGCATCAAAAGCCATGCATATACAAAAAACGCAGCTATACAAGAAACAAAAATGAAAACACCCATTGATTTTCGTCTTGACATGTCGATTCGAACTAAAACAGTAATTTAACTGAACTCAATTGCCATCATGTAGGCATCTTCACCGTCACGATAATACGACTTTAATCTCTGTTTGATATCCATGCCCAAATCTTGGTATAACTTTACAGCCTCGGTGTTGCTGCAACGAACCTCAAGATACATCTCGTCACATTGTTTTTCTTTTACTCCCTTGAAGGATTCATTTACAAGAATTTTTCCATATCCGTTTCCACGGAATTCTTCTAAAACTGCAACAGAGACTACATGTCCTTTCTTTACAAATCCAAGTTTCTTAAAGTTGGAGAATCCGAATTCAGTCTTACACATGATATAGCCAACATATTGGTTGTTTTTTTCAGCTACCAAAAATGCCTCGGGTGCCTCAGCAAGTAAACTTTCATAGAAATAATCTGAATAATGTCTGAATATTGCACCGTTGTGTTCTCGTAAAATTACCTGCATAATATTACATGAAATCATACGTATTTAATTTTAAGTTGGAAAAGCAATTATGCTCTTGTAACATACGTTCCTTATGATGGAGCCCACACAGGAGTTCATTAGGAGTATAGTGAAGAAACACTTTGAAGTTGGTGACGAGGAAGTGGGTCTTGTCAAGATGCAATTTTATTTTGAGGATATGGACTTTAAAGAAAAGTTTGTGGTACTAACCCAAGAGTTAGAAACTTACAATCTTTTGTGTACTTTAGAAAAAGAAGGCTATAGACACATGGTAGTTGTCTCAAAGATGCAAAAACAAAAGAAGAGAAGATGGCTATCAAAGTCCTGGACACCACGAATAATGTTTGCAGCAACTGTTGTAATGGTGTTAATTGACGGATTTTACAGGACTCAAGGACTAAACATGTTTACTCCAATTGGAGATCCACTTGCAGTTGCAGTTTTGTATGCATGGGCCTTAATTGGAATTTTAGGAGTGCATGAAGCAGGACATTTGATTGCTGCAAAGTGGCACAAGATCAAAACAACGTGGCCATACTTTATTCCAGGCGTACCGGTTTATGGAATACCAACGTTTGGTGCATTCATCCAGTCAAGAAGTCTCACCGTAAACAGAGACATTCTATTTGATATTGCAATTGCAGGACCAATTGCAGGATTGGCAGTTGCAGTAATAGTAGTAATCTTTGGTGCGTGGACATCTCCAGTAATTGATGCAGATATGGCCAGACAGATGTTTGGAACTGCACAACTAACCCCAATGAATGAAAATATCATTATCAAAGCATCACTTGCCCTATTTGACAAGAACGGCAGCGATGTCGAGGTGATAATGTCGCCAATAATGTTTGCAGCATGGCTTGGATTTTTAATTACGTTTTTGAATTTGTTGCCGGCATGGCAGTTAGATGGAGGTCACATGTCAAGAGTTATCCTTGGACAAAAGTGGCACAAGATTGCAACGTATGCAAGTATGGGTGTGTTGGTGTTACTGAACTATTGGATGATGGCAATATTCATTTTGATTCTAAGCTCAAGAAGCAAAGATGCAAGACCACTTGATGACATTTCACCGTTATCAAAGAACAGAAAGATTGTGTACATTGGAGTTATAATTTTGGCAATCTTGTGTGCGCCAATACCATCATCAGTTTGGCCGTAACAAAGTGCGTGCACCATCTTCAATTACCTGAACCTTTTGTCTTGGACCTTGATTTTTTAAGATATAGTCCATTGACTTTTTGATTCCGTCTAATGGAATCATGCCAAGCTTCTTGACGTAAAGTTCTGGCAAGATTGATGTTAGCGCAATTTGAGAATTTTTTTGCACCTCAGACATGTACAAGAGATTTTCCATACCATCTTCGTACTTTGATGCATTTTTGATCTTTTCAGGCGTAATACGGCCATCAATTAATTTCTGAAATGTTTCTGAACCCAATCCACCCATGCATTCAGCCACCAAAATGATCAATCCCTGATTTTTAATCGAGGTGTAAAAGTTCCATACCGAGTTTAGTGATGAGGAGAGAGTTTGGTTGCTTGCATCCTTTCCTGTACTAATTATCATTGTACGGAACTTTTCTTCAAAGGTTGCCGTAGATTTTAGGAGAGTTTGTGATATGGATGAGGTCTTTGATGGATGACCAACCTGTAATCCAGAAATTCCTTTTTTGTTTGCTGCAAGTTCTATACATGATACCTCAAATGTCTAGTCGATATGGTTTCATAGCCAAACAAACCATCAAACTGTACCTCTCCAAGAAATACCAAATTTGAGTTTGACAATTCCTGCTCTTCAAACTCGTTAATGCTTACTGTATCAGGATTGTTTGCTTTGATTTGTGGAAGGTTTGTTTTGTCAACTAGTAGTTTTGGTTTTGAAAATGATTTGATATCACATTTTTCGTAAAGTTTGCCAAGAATTTTTTGTACTGCTGGAGTGTAATTTTGAATTACAATTTCAGTTGGTTTGGATAAATCTAATCCCTCTAAGTTATCATTTATTGCTGAATCATCTAATACTGGTTGCTCAAATTCGATTTTTTCATCCAAGTTTTCAGCCATTATATCTAGAACGACTTCATTTTTTCCATAGTTCAACCAGATTTCAGGCATGATTAATGAATAAAATGAACTAAAATAAATACAGCTTTGCGAATATTTCAGATCTCTTGCAGGGTTTTCTTTTAGCTATTCTTGTGTTGTCAGTAATAATTCCAATTGGAATGAGTGATGCATTTGCAGAACTCATAGTAGCTCAAACAGAATCAAGAACAAAGGTTGTGCTACAAGACTGGTATAATGATTCTTGGGAGTTTAGGAAAAATATCACGCTATCTCTGAATACTGCTACTGGAGTTGACTCAGATCTGACTGATTTTCCAGCATTAGTATCTATTACAGATTTAGAGATTTTTGAAAAAACAAATGAAACAGATCTGAAAGATATCATATTTACTGCAAGTGATGGAACAACAAAACTTGCACATGAGATTGAAAGATATGATTCATCAACTGGCGAAGTAATTGCATGGGTAAAGATACCAACACTTTCTGCATCAGATGTAACTGACATTTACATTTACTATAAGGGATTAGATGAAACAGATACCTACAATACTGTTTGGGATGATAATTATAGAATGGTTTTACACATGAACCAATCTGCAACAGGAAGTAAAAGTGAAGGATTGTTTAGCGATGTTACAGATAATGGAAATGATGCAACTGCAGGAGGTGATGGTAGACAAATTCCATATAATTC
>LUMP01000074.1_pt1 | contig 28713 bp, 27 predicted proteins | sample 729641 | NCBI WGS metagenome assembly LUMP01 (sample SAMN03860260, study PRJNA289734) | marine metagenome | biome: seawater column; feature: ocean; material: water; isolation source: Red Sea water column Station 12 - depth 47m | place: Saudi Arabia: Red Sea | collected 2011-10-15 | depth 47 m | reverse complement strand
CATTGATGGTCTGTCTCATAATCTCAATTTCCTGAGCTCAATCATGCACAATGAAACCTTTCAATCTGGATACACAACCACAGATTTTATTGAACAAGAATACTCTGACGGCTTCAAAGGGGAGGCGATCACTGAGAAAGAATTTGAAGTTTTTGCATCCATATTGGGTGCTTGTCATCTTTTAGATCAAATGAAGCTCAATTTTCTTTATGTGAATGAGAAAAAATTTATTGTGAGTTTTGAGGAGAAGAATATTGAAATCAACATAAAAAAAGATGGGGATAATTTTGTAACTCATGTCGACAACAATGAATACCATTTATCTCTCAATTCACAATCCAATGATCCAAGAATTACATGTTTGGTTAATGGGCAAAATATGGTGGTTCAAGTCAGAAAAGAGAAACCTAGATATCAGCTAGTTCACAAAGGAAAGATTGCAATGGCATTGATATCAGAGAAGAGGGTCGCAGAACTCAATGAGCTAATGCCGGAAAAGATTCCTCAAGACATGTCAAAATTTTTACTCTCGCCGATGCCGGGATTATTAATAAAAGTATGTGTAAAAGAAGGACAGGAAGTCAAAGCAGGAGAAGAGCTTGCTGTTGTAGAGGCCATGAAAATGGAGAACAGTCTTAGAGCATCAAAAGATCTAAAAATTAAATCGATATTGGGATCAGAAGGAGATAATCTATCAGTGGACCAAAAAATTCTGGAGTTTGAGGACTAACTTGATAATGAATTCAACCGGTGAACTGCTTTCACAAGTAATAAAGGGTGACAGGAAATCAATTGCGAAAGCCATAACGCTTGTCGAATCAAAAAAACCTCAAGATCGAGCACTCGCAGATGATTTGTTGAACGCTCTCCCAGAACCAGGTGAAAATACTCTCAGAATTGGAATCTCAGGTCCACCAGGCGTTGGCAAATCAACCTTTATTGAAGCCATTGGTCAAAAAATCATCGAAGACAATAACCGTTTAGCAATTCTAGCGGTTGATCCAAGCTCAACAATCACCGGAGGCTCAATTCTTGGCGACAAGACAAGAATGGATATTCTGAGTAAAAGCGATGAAACATTCATACGCCCTTCTCCATCAAGTGGAAATCTTGGGGGCGTAGGTCATGCAACCAAAGATTCCGTTCAGATCCTTGAGTCAGCCGGATTTTCTGTAATCCTAATTGAAACGCTTGGGGTAGGACAAGCAGAAACAGAAGTGCTTGAAATGACCGATATCTATTTGGTACTGCTTAGCCCAGGAGGTGGTGATGAACTTCAAGGAATAAAAAGGGGCATCATAGAACTTGCAGATATCCTTATTGTCAATAAAGCAGATGGTAACTTAGAAGCCACAGCAAAAAGTACCGTACTTGATTATAAGAATGCAATGAAGCTTCAAAAACCAAGGCATGAGAACTGGTCAGTACCAGTGCTCTCAATATCGGCGCTGAAATCAAAAGGCATCGATGAAGTATGGGAAGAGATTTTGAATCTTAAAAATCACTTACATTCAAATAATATTTTCATAAAAAATAGATCATCACAGGATGAAAAATGGCAGAAAAAGAAAAAGAAAAACCTCATCATCTCCATGATGGAATCTGAGGATGAAATTCTAGAGAAGATTGAAAAAAAGATCATAGAGAGTGATAAACAATTACTGAAAAAATTTACTGATTGGATAAAATCTATTTTCAAATCAAGGAATTCACAATGATTGGAAAACTGAACCACATTGCCATAGCTGTCCCAGATCTCACCTCTGCAAGCGAAATATATAAAAACATTCTTGGGGCGAATGTTTCTGACCCTGTTCCAATGCCAGATCATGGAGTCACCACTGTTTTTGTTGAGCTACCTAATACAAAAATTGAGTTACTTGAACCATTGGGAGATGATTCTCCAATCCAAAATTATCTTTTAAAAAACCCCAAAGGCGGAATGCATCACATCTGCTATGAGGTTGATGATATATATGCATCAAGGGATAAGCTGGTTAAAGATGGTGCAACCATATTGGGAAGTGGTGAGCCCACCATTGGCGCACACGATAAGCCTGTTCTATTTCTCCATCCAAAAGATTTTTGTGGAACATTGATTGAAATAGAGCAAAAGTAATTAGAATCGATATCTTATTTTTGCAGCAAATCTGTTACCTTGAGGCTCATCCCATGTATCTGAAATGATTCTCGAATTCCCTGCTTCGTCGTCAAAGAATACGCTGCCTCCTCTTGTATAAACCAGATATATATTTGAAAGCGGTGCAATTTCTCGTCTATACCTAATTTGAAAAGCTAGACTTCCAAGATTAATACTCTGTGCGTCTTGATCAGATTTTTTCAGGTAGCCGTTTGCATCAATTTGCCAAGATTGACCGTTCTGATTCCTAAAAGAAACTGTTTCTATTTTTAGAGTGAATTCTTCTTTCTCAGTTCTATACCAAGTAACCCCTGTATTTAGACTGAATCTTTTTTGTGAGAAAGTACCGTATAAGTCCTCATCAGTTCTAATCGTCCAGTTCGATCGATGTCTGTGGTTCAGCCTAAGCCAAGTTCTAACGTTATCTCTTGGATTATAACCTAGTCCCACTGACGCACTTCTCCTTCTGTCCGTATAGGCATAATAATTCTTCCTTTCAACCCCAAATCCAAATGAGTACTTCCAAGGTCCATACTGTGGACTCCTATAATTGAAATCTACATTCCCACCATTTCCAGTTCTCAAAAATGGTGAGTTGAGACTGCCTTGTGTGATTTCATCATCTTTTCCTTTAGAGCTGAGATTTGACTGAATTGAAATATTGGATGTGGATTTGAAACTTTGCCAAAAATTAAAGCTATAAAATTGCTCTAAATTCTCATGTTCTGCATTGTTTTGATCCCAATAATCAAAATTATAACTTCTGCTTTTTGAAATTGATTGTTCTTCAAAATCTGTTCTTGTGTAACCAACTGTTGCACCATATGCCATCAAATCATTTCTCCAGAGATATCCCATATCATTGACGTTCAAGTCATCAGTGAAGTAGTAAATCTCAGCGCCATACCTCCACTCTTTATTTGGTCTATGCATGGCCATTGTCCTTGATCCAAAACCACTGTCTTCATCGCTAATATTAGAAAACATATTTATATGCTCTATTCTGAGTCCTGAATCAGAGAGGTATTGATAATCAATAATATTCACAGTTGCTTGCCTATCTATGAAAGATTTGTCAGCATGTGTTGCCATGTGGCCTATTCGGTGATTACCCACATTATGAATTGTTCTAAAAGCATAGAAATTACTGCCTTCGCTGAAATCTTCATCTTTTTCAAAAGTGGCAAATGCTCCAAAATCAGTTGATTCACCCCTTTGAGTAAATTTAAATGCCATATCAATTCCGTTGGTATTTAGCTTGCTGGCATTACATTGATCTTCTAAATCATCACTGCCCCCCTGAGCTGCAGAGTACTTTGTACAATCATAAAGCGGTCTGGCTCCTATCCTTCTTGTATGGAGCATTGAATAGAGCTCGAAACCTGGATACCAATCAAGCTCAATATTGAACATCGACTGACTTTGTGTAAAAAATGGTCTTTTATCAGAGTAGAAAGTTTCTCTAGGGGAATAGTTGATCACAATATTATCGCTCTCAACTTGACCAAAATCAGGATTGATTGTTGCAACCAGTTCACCGCCTGAGCCTGTGTTGTAAATGATTTCAGTACCCGCATCAAATGATGATTCATCAGTGATGAAATCATTATTTGCAACTGTGTATGGAAAAAAATCAAGGCTTTTTGGATTGGCTTGTACGACTTCAACCTTATGAAGAACTGATAAAAACTCTGATCGCTGAAAAGATGCTGCAGGAAAACCAATTCCTATGCCTAAGTGCTGAATCATCCTGCTCACACTGACTCCAATTGTTCGCTTTTCTTCATCTTGCTTATTCATCGGTGCCATATTCCATGGAATAAAGAATTCTGAATACCAGTTCTCATCATTTTCAGACGTCTCAGCAAACCATTCTCCATCCCAATCACCATCTATCTCATTTTCATTTGTAATTGTGTAATCAAGAACAGATTTGCCCAGAGCAATGCCAAGCATGTATGCAGTATTTCCAGTGTTATCTAAATCAACGACAACGACATTTCGATCATGATTCTCTCTCAGTCCATCTCTCGCATGCCTCCTTCGATCTCTTGTTTCATTTGGCTGTTGATTGATAAAGCCAAAGTAGATACCGCTTTCATCTGAGTGAATAAGAACTTTTGTTTGATAATCAGGAGTTTCTAGACTAAAAGGATTAATGATAGTTAGTTCATCAATGGTCTGGGCTTGCTGCCATTCAGCCTCATCTAATTTTCCATCAATCACAATGGATGCATTGGCATATATGGGCCCTAAAAGCAGAGATAAAAAGATAAATTTTCTAATGGTAATTATCACGAGACTATTTTCGCAGTATCTTCGATGGTAGATGTGTTAATTGCAGGGAAATAAGTGGCTTCATTTTGAAATGCTCTAAAGTTCTTTTTTGTTATGCCTTCTAGATTTGGTCTTTTCTCATTGGGCTCAGATCCATCACCCAAGCCTCCTCCAAACTCAATGACACAATCAACTTTCATGTTTGCAGCTGTCTGCATGCATCCAAGCCAATCAACTGGTTTGAATAATTGATTGTAGAGCAATTCTGCTGTATCACTTCCATCTATTTTATGCATTTCTGAAGAAAAATTAGAGAGTACGGGCGCATTCATTTCTTTGAAAGTAATCTGACTTAGATGTTCTTTGAACTCCTCAGCCGCTTTATTCATCAGACTGGTATGAAATGCGCCTTCAGTTTTCAATTTCACTGTTCTTTTCTTAGGAAATTCAGATTTCAGTATCTCTTCTAATTTTTGAATATCCATATCAGAGCCACCAACGACGGTTTGTTTTAATTGATTCACCGTAGCTATTTCACAATTCGATTGATCAATAATATTTGCTGCTGCTTCTGATCCGACGAGAGCCGTGTACTCTCCAAGACTGTGTCCTGCCAGTAGCATGGGGCTGATATCACAACTGGCTACTTCTGAGAAATATTTAAAGCAGGCGATCTGATGTGTCATCAAAACAGGTTGAGTATACTTGGTGAGATTGATTTCATCTTTTGCGTCTTTAAACGATAATTCAGCAATGTCGTAACCCAATACAGAAGAGGCTTGATTATATAGCTCCTTCACAGAATCTGATTTTTTAATCAAATCCGTGCCCATGCCTCTATATTGTGATCCTTGGCCAGGAAATATAAACATCACATTGGCCACTGCTGCTCCCCTTTTAAATTGTGCTATGTGAAATTTTTTTGTAATTATGAAGCAATCCAACCTAAAAACAATGATTTAATTGTGTAGATGATTTTTTATAGATATCTGTTAAGGTTTTAGCATCGATATAACATCACACACTTAAATAAAGGATTTAAGAATGTCCAAACTAAATATTGCCATTGTTGGAGCAGGAATCGGTGGAATGAGTGCGGCACTTGGTCTCTCTCAAAATGGTTTCAATGTGTCTGTTTTCGAACAAGCCCCTGAATTATCAGAAGTGGGTGCAGGACTCACAATCACTCCAAATGCAACAAAAGGCCTGAATTATCTGAATCTTGGTGATGGCATAAAATCTGTTGGAATGGCTCATGCCAAACAAGGTGTGAGACATTTTGAAACAGGGGAAGTGATTGTACCTCTAGAAAGAGGTAAAAAAATGATGGAAAAATATGGTGCATACCAATTTCAAGCGCACCGAGCGGATGTGCATAATTTATTCATTGACGGCATGCAAGCATATCCTGAGAGCAAAATTTATGTAAATCATAAGCTCACGGGCCTCGTTGAAAAAAATGGTCATGTGGAATTAACCTTCAATGAAAAAGACAAATATGAATTTGATTTTGTAATTGGGGCTGATGGCAATCGATCAACTGTTAGAAGCATAATCATTGGAGATGATGATCCGGAATTTGCAGGTTATGTCGCTTGGAGAGGCCTTGTTCCCACTTCGGAATTATCTGAATCAGATTTTGATGAATGTGGCTCATCAGCTTTTATTGCCCCTGGAAGAGTTTTCGCAAGATATCTTGTGAGAAACGGTGAACTCTATAATTATGTGGCATTTCTAGTTACCGATGAATGGGCTGAGGAAGGATGGGCAATTCCATCAGATGTTGAGATCGTTATGGATATTTTTTCTGACTATAACCAACAAGTAAAAAATATCATCAAAGCCACTCCAAGAGATGAGTTATTCAAATGGGGAATTTTTGCCAGAGCGCCATCAGAAAACTGGTCATCAGACTATTCTACTCTTCTTGGCGATGCGGCCCATCCTCTCGAACCATTCATGGGGCAAGGTGCCAGTATGGCCATCGAAGATGGTGTTGTATTAGCAAGAATTATTGCTGACTCCGGCAGTCAAAATGAGATAATAGATCGCTATCAAAGAGCCAGAATAGAAAGAGCTCACTTTGTGACTGAGAATTCAAAAAAAGCGGGCATGAGATTTACAGGAAAGACGCCCGATGACTATTCTAAAGAAGATCATAAGAACGAAGAAGAACTGGGATTATTCTATTACGATCCAAGTTCTGTCGAAATTTAATTTTTACTTGAAGCAATAGAGTTACACTTCGTTACAAAGTTATTGTCTTCATCAGAAAGTAAATTTATATAATCCTCTAGAGGAAAAGTAATATGTATATTAATTTTTGGTATCCGGTTTGTCTGAGCGATGAAATCAATGAAGGCTCTAAGAAAGCGACTATTCTGGGCATGGATTTTGTGGCATTTAGAGATCATGAGGGTGTAGCACATTGCTTAAGCAATGTTTGTGTCCATCGAGGTGGGTCTTTAGCCAATGGGATTTGTCATGAGGATGGGACAATAGCCTGCCCTTATCATGGTTGGAGATACAATGGGCAAGGTAAATGCACGAAAATACCTTCATTGGGGCCAGATGCAAAGATACCCAACAGGGCCAAAGTAGATAGCTATCCGGTTATCGAGAGATACAACATAGTTTTTGCCTTCTTGGGTGATCTTCCTGAGGATGAGAGACCAAGCTTATATGAGATTGAAGAATATGAAGCTGAAGGCTGGAGAGCGAATCAAACAACTATCATAGACATCGATTACAACTATGAACGATCGATTGAAAATGGACTCGATCCAGCTCACAACGAGTTCGTTCATCCCACTCATGGATTCTCAGGAGCAAGGAACGATTACAAAGTTAATCCGACTAAAATTACTAAAGTAGACCGTGGTGCAGACTTTGAGCAACTATTTGATGCTGCACCTCCATTGGATGAAGAGACTTATGGTGAGACTGCCAGAAAAAGTGATGGAGAATTAACCGTATGGGGTGGCTATCGGGGGCCGAATACTTTGATTACACAGATACACACCAAAAAAGATTCAAACTGGTTCCATCAATATTTTTTTGAACAACCCATTAATGAGTTCAAAACCAAAATCTTTTTCGTGAATATGAGAAATTGGCTCATGGAAGAAAATCTTGATGAAATGATCATGGGCAGAAACATGGAGGTTGTAAATCAAGACATAGAAGTTCTGGACAACTTAAGGCCTGTTCTGACTCCTCCTACGCTCACTAAAGAAATATTCGTCCCTGCAGATTTAATCATTGGAGAATATAGAAGCTCATTGGAAGACTTCACCAAAAAAGGTTATAAAATTGATGTCAAGAAAATGAAAGAGACTCAGCATCAAACCGCTTATGCAGTCCCCTCACCTGCTAGAAGAAAAGAAAAGAGTTGGGTCTTAGATCCCGTGCCCCTCATACAGTCCAAATAATTATTGAGCTGATAAGCCTCCATCAATTACCAACTCAGATCCGGTGATCATTTTTGACTCATCGCTTGCGAGAAATAGAATTGAGTTGGCAACGTCCTCGACTGTGACTAACTTTCTGAGAGGGATTTGTCTCTCTATTTTCGATACAAGCTCCTCATTGGGGTTATCAAAAAATGACTTCATCATCTCGGTTTGAGCAAAAACTGGATGAACACTATTGCATCTCACTGTATCAGTCGTTCTAGCACAGTGAAGTGCCACGGACTTGGTTAGATGTCTTACTGCAGCTTTTGCACTATTGTAGGCTGCAAAATTATGCCCAGCAACAATACCAGATATGGATGAGATATTGATGATTGAACCATTACCAGATTCTCTCATCAGTGGAATTGCATATTTACAACCAAGAAATACTGAATCAAGATCAACTTTGTGAACCAATTCCCATTCTTCCTCTGTTGTTGCCTCTACATCGGCCATAAAACCAATACCGGCATTGTTCACAAGCACATTCAATCCAGATGATTGTGCTTTTATTTCATCGATGACACGTATCCATTCTTCTGTTTTGGTTACATCATGAGAAACAAACGTTACTCCAAGCTCACTAGAGACTTTTTTGCCATTTTCTTCGTTGATATCCGAAATATAAACGTCTGCCCCTTCTTTCTTGAATAACTCTGCTGTTGCTTTTCCAAAGCCAGAAGCGCCGCCGGTCACCAATGCCACCTTTTCACTTAACCTTTTAGTCATAATCAAAATAATATTTGTTAAAATTGATGCCACATTATAACTTCCTAAATGGAAAATACTGAAGATTACCAAAACAGATGAGCTCTAAAATCAAAACAAAATTTCAAACCATCAAAGGAAAGTTTGGAGAGAGACAGGTGCGATATCTGACTGCTGGCTCTGGGCCTGTTATCTTTTTATTACATCAATCACCAAAATCTGCTGATGAATACAAGCCATTGATGGAGATGTGGTCAAATGATTTCTTGATGATTGCTCCTGATACTCCTGGCTTTGGTGCTTCTGACCCATTAGAGAGCCAAAAAGTCACCATAGAAGAGATTGCTGAGGCAACCATAGAATTGGCTGATGCATTGGGAATTGATCGGTTTGGACTTTATGGATTTCATACTGGCGCAATCATATCAATCGCTCTCGCACACCAATTCTCAGATAGAGTCGAGGCCATCTCGTGCAATGGTGTTTTGGTTCTCACCGATGATGAGCTTGAAAAGATTAGAGCAGAATATTTACCGCCATTTGAACCTCAATGGGATGGTGGCCATTTAAGTTGGTTGTGGTCGAGAATGAGAGAACAATTGGTTTTCTTTCCATGGCATGAAAGGACACTGGATGCCAGAATGGAATTCAGTATTTCTGATCCATCGATATTGCATGAGAACGCTGTTGAGGTGATGCGAGCGGGAGATAATTATCGATCTGCTTATGGGGCTGCATTTGAGTATCGCCTTGAACAATTCGTGCCTGAGCTGCAGGTTCCTGCATTGATCACTGCTGGAGAATGGGATCCTTTGTGTAAATGCTTAGAAGATTTGACTCCATCAGCATCCACTTTAGTTGAATCATCCAAAGATCAAGATCAAGCACTAGAAAAATCAAGAGCACATCTCCTCAATCATTCAAAAAATATATCTGTCGATCTCCCTGAATGCATACTAAAGAGTGATGGCTTGACTAAAATATTCATTGAAACTGCTGTTGGTGATATCTGTGTACAAAAAAAGTGTGATGGATCAGATCAGAATCCTCTGGTGATCATTCCACCTATTGGTGGTTCTTCAAAGACAATTCAATACTTATCAAATGAACTATCAAATTATACAAATGTGATGGTGATTGATCTTCCAGGTCATGGAGAGTCAGTGAAGGATTTAAATGAACCCGTCCTAGATGCATTCAATCAAGCTGTTTCAGATGTAATCAGTGATCAAAATATTCAGGATTTTAGCCTCGCAATCATCAATCATCATGGGTGCCTTTCACAGTTCATCAATGAAAATAAAAACCGTATAGATCATCTCATTCTGATTGAGCCATGGCTCTTGGATGAAGCTTTCATTGAAGATTATATAGAAAAAGGGTTGCCTGAAATCGATAAAGAATGGCATGGAGGTCACCTGAACCAATATTGGCATATGGTCAGAGACTCAAAACTTTTTTGGCCTTGGTATAACACAGTTATTGACGGAATCATGGATTTAAAACCTCAACTGGATGAAGGGCAACTTCAACATGAGGTGACAGAACTTATTCGATCTGAATCGAACTGGAGATCCGCAATGATCAATTCCCTTAATGCTTCCTTGGAGATCAAAATAGATCTTAAAACGACTGTTTGTTTCAGGGAAAATCATCCACTTTCTGAGTCCCAATATAAGAAAAATAATTTCTCTCAACTACAACTTGATGATGAAATCAAAAATTGGGCTAAAAATCTTAAATCTATCGTATAGTCGCGGTTACATTTAGTTACTCATTGAAGAGTATTATTTTGTAAACTTTTTTCATGCCTGTAATGAATCAAATCAAATGACAGAGAAAATTGGCCCAATCTTTCTCGCCAAAGGAATAAGCAAAACCAATGCTTTAACTTACTTCTATGCTTGCTTTATTTGCATAGGCATTTTGGCAGGAATGAATTTTGTGCAGGGCTATATACTGACTGTAGTTCTTGATATCCCGATGGGTGGTCAAGGAACAGTGACTGGGAATCTCGCATTTCTGCAAGAAATCATTGCAATTCTTCTGATAGGCCCTTTTGGCATCTTATGTGATCGAATTGGAAGAAAGCCTGTCTTTGTAACGGGTACTTTATTGATTTCTTTTGGTCTGGCGATCTATCCTTATGCATCAAATCTAACTGAACTATTTATCTTCAGGTCAATATTTGCAATTGGTGCCGCATGCCTATCATGTGTTCTTGCAATCGTAGTTGGCGATTATCCTGCTGAAAAATCAAGAGGAAAGTTTGTGAGTGTTCATTCAATTTTGAATGCATTTGGAGTTTTGGGCTTTGCGATTGTGCTTGGAAATCTTCCTTCTATTCTAGAAAGCAATGGGTATGAAGCGATTGATGCCGCTAAAACAACAATGCTTACTGCTGCAATCATAGGATTGATATCTGCCTTTATTTTTTATAAGGGATTAAAGGGCGGAGTACCAGAAGATTCTGAAGAGATCGCTCAGTCAAAGCCTGGAACAAAAGAACTCGTTTCTGTCGGCCTAAAATCCATAGTCAACCCAAAGATAGCATTGGCATATGGTGCGACATTCCTTGCTCGAGCTGATGTATCAATTAATGGCCTGTTTATTTCTCAATGGGCTATTACCAGTGGATACGCAATGGGTCTCTCTCCATCTGAGTCAATAGGTAAAGTTGTTCCTGTCATTGTGGCTACAAATTTGATTAGCATGATTTGGGCTTTCCTATTTGGCGTCATAATCGATCGAATTGACAGGGTTCATGCAATGGTAATAGCCATGGGAATGGGTTTTGTTTCATATGGGCTGGTATTCTTTGTAGACTCACCACTCAATTATTCTAATCTTCCAATTTTTATTTTAATTTCATGCAGCGCCATAGGAACCGTAATTGCGACTGCAAGTCTAATTGGCCAGGAAGCACCTCTGAGGCAACGAGGAACCGTAATTGGCTTTAGCTCTTTTTTTGGAGCAATAGGTATCTTGGTGGCAACGGCTATCGGTGGGAGGTTATTTGACTTATCTCCGATGGGGCCCTTTCTATTGATAGCCAGCATCAATGCATTACTATTCATTGCATCAATTATCATCTCGATCAAATCAACAAATGGAATTTCTAAAAATAGCAGCCTTTCTGAATGATTCAAAAAGCATATACAGAAACCTCAATGGGTCAATGCCACTATAGATTTAGTGAAGGCGAAGGAACGCCGATTGTTTTTCTTCATCAAACACCAAGCTCTTCATTGATGTATGAAGAAATCATTCAACTCATGCCTCAAAATACTTGTATTGCAATTGATACCCCTGGATTTGGCATGAGTGATGACATTTCTGGAAATCCAGATGTTGAAGATTACGGACAATCGATTGTTGAAGCCTTGATTAATATAAAGATAAGTGATTTTCACCTACTAGGTCATCACTCTGGAGCTTCAATAGCTCTGCATATGGAGAATGAATTCAACCATATGGTTAGCTCACTTACTCTGATTGGTGCTTTTCTTGCAACGAAAGAAGAAAAAGAGTTGATGAAGAATCAAACTGGGCTCGATTGGTCGCCTAAAGAAGACGGGACACACCTTTTGAAGGCATGGAAATTAGCAGGAGATATTCTCGGTGCCGGAGAGAACTTGGATTTAAGACAGCGAGAAACTTTAGACGCCATTCGAGCAGAGGCATCCGCTAAACAAATGCATCATGCAGTATGGGGCTTTGATGAGATTGAAGCTTTGAAAAAAACGAAGGCTCCATGTTTGATACTCTGTTCTGAAGATGATGTAATGTATCCTTTCCTCAATAAGGCTAAAGCTTGTAGGTCGGATGCAATTGTTGAAATCATTCAAGGCAAGAATCTGGAGCCTGACTTGGATGCAAAAAATATTTCTAATCTTCTAATGGAGTTTTTAAAAAAAATTTAACATGGAAAATCAAATGGCAAAGAAAGCGGAAAGAATCCTAAGTTGGCTGGGTTTCTTGTTCTTCGTTATTGTCTTTATCAACATGCTCCAAGCACCGAGAATTACCATCGGCACTGAAGAAAGAGAAATCATGAGAAACTTTCATATTGTTGCTGGTACTTTCTTGATGGCGATTAGTATGTTCAGAGTATATCTATGGATACACTTTCCACCTCAGAAGAATCATCGCTTATTGCCTGAGCAGGATTATATACTTCTTCATTTTTTACAATTTTTTCTTTACTGTTCATTCATTGCACAAGGCATCAGTGGCTTTCTTATGGCTTGGTCTGACGGTGTAATCCGATTCATGAAAGGAGTCGATACCATCGATCATGGCCTGTGGACCATTTCTGGTTATCTCCACAGTGCTTTTGGCTTTCTCTACATAATGCTCATTTTAATAATCTTGATTTTAAGGCTGTATCATATGACTCGATACCGCGTTTTCAGTTTGAATGTCTTTGCTTGATTATGAGAAAGTATTTAAATAACGCGAGAGGATTTCATTGGTTATTCGTAATGGTAATCATAGGTATTGCTTTTTATTTGCCATTTCTAATCTTTGGAGCATTTCCTTATAACACCAAAATCAATTCAAGCTCTGATGAGATGGGGCAGCTCCTGGAAGGTTTTGAATCAGTTGACTTTTATGCCATGAGTGAATACTTGACCGAATCTCCAGAGGAGATTCAGAGAGAGATCCATGCTTTTGAAACCTGGGAAGGTGGAAAGTGTAGATTCTGTCATGCCGTAAAAAAAGAGGACAGAGATCGTATGGCACCAACTCTTTATGGAATCTTTGGTAGACCCGCTGGAGTTGGAAATAACTATACTTATTCCGATGCATTGATCAATATGAAGACTAATGGGCTAATATGGACACCAGAAACACTTGATGCATTCATATTGAATCCATCAGAATATATACCTGGAAACAGAATGAGGGTGCAAGGCATTGAAGATCCAGAAACAAGAAAATTAATCGTGAACTACTTAATGAGAGAGAGTAAACCAATTAAAGGGGAGTAAGAAAATGAAATTTGAAACAGAAATTAACTTTCAATCCAATACATGGAATCGTGATGCTTGGGCAAGAATTCAAGCTGATCTCAATCCTGAGAAAGAAAGCATTTGCTATACCACAGGAACAATTCTTGGAGTAAGACCAGGACAGGCTGTTAAAGAGTTATGCGGTTTTGAGACTTTCTTATGCACAAGATTGATGCCAGCTGCTGAAGATGGAAGCATTCGACGCTTGAATAAAGAAGTTATTTTCTACACCGATCCTAGATCTGGCCAAATGATCGATCAATGGACCAATCCGTATACTGAAGAAGTGGTCGATGTTGTCCATGTTGCAAATGATCCTTTTAATTACACGATTTCTGAGTGGCTTATACTGGCCCCTGAAGATTTTAAAACGGGAGAAAAAGCAGAGCCTAGAAAGATCCCTCTTATTTTCCCATGGAAGAGATCTGGTGACGTCATTACGCTTAGTACAGATATGCACTTATACTATCCAAACCCATTACAACCAGATAAATGGGTCAGGGAATCATCGGGTAAAATGGCACGCGTTTCTGAAATGATGCGATACTTTGTTTCTGCAAAGGATCTTGAGAATCCTGAATTGACCTCAGTCAACTATACTGGAACTTGGAATAGAATCACCCCATGGCTTCCTTGGATGTTGATGGGAGATACACCAGGACACTGCTTGTATATGAGCACTATGCTTAAATCAGATAGTATTGAAATCATACCTGAGCATGTTCGTGAATTCTCAGAAGAAAGGTATCCAGGAATGCTATCGGCTCCAACCGAGGATTATGGTCCAAGTATTTCTAGTCTTGAGTATTATGCAAGGCAACAAACACCTGCTCCTGTAAAGTAGATTCATGAATCAAAAATCTCCTTTGGATCATAGCTATCCTTCGAGTACCTCGGCATGGTATGCGGTCGTTATATTGACCATTGCCTATGTGGTTTCCTTTCTTGATAGGCAGCTGCTTTCTCTGGTTGTTCCACTTGTTAAGAGAGACTTGTTGTTGACTGATACTCAGGTGAGCCTCTTATTGGGGCTGGCATTTGCTCTTTTCTATACCACTATGGGAATTCCCATTGGGAGGCTAGCCGATAAGAAAAGCCGAAGGGCAATCATTGCAGCGGGAATCTCATTTTGGTGCCTGATGACTGCTGCTTGTGGACTGGCAAAAAACTACACGCAGCTATTTCTTGCAAGAGTTGGAGTGGGAGTGGGTGAAGCGACACTGAGCCCGAGCAGCCTATCTATGATTGGGGACTACTTTCCAAAAGAAAAAAGAGGCAAGGCTTTGGGTTTATTCAATATTGGTGTCTCCGTGGGCTCAGGAATCGCATTCATCATTGGTGGTCAGATCATAGCTTATGTCGCTTCTAGAGATAATCTTATTCTCCCAATCATAGGAGAAATCTATCCATGGCAAGCCTTGTTTATCATGGTTGGACTCCCGGGTCTGATCGTTGCTGCATTAATGATGACAGTCAAAGAACCCGAACGAAGAGAAAAGATTGTACTCAACAATGATGTTGGTGATGCAACAGATGAGGTCTCAATCAAAGAAACGGTCAATTTCATCCTTGAAAGAAAAAGCGCCTATGGTTGGCTTTTTCTATCAATGGCTTGCTCGGTTCTGATTGGTTATGCATTCCTATCGTGGATGCCAACAATGTACGACAGGACATATGGAGTTGATTTCAAAACCATCACGATGTGGTTGGGTATTGCTTTTTTGGTATCGGGTCCTATAGGTGCAATAGGGACAGGCTGGTTAGGAGATCATGTATTTAAAAAATATGGCGGCAGTGCTCATATAAAACTATTTGCATACACAATGATCGTCTTGACCATCGCAGCAGCATTGGTTCCACTCATGCCGACTTATCAGTTGGCAACTTTGATGTTCGTGCCTCAAGCAATAATGGCGGCTGGTCAAACGGCACTTGCTCCATTGGCAATTCTGAATATCACGCCAAACCAGTTGAGAGGGCAAGTCACAGCAATCTACTTCTTTGTCATCAGCATGACTGGATATACATTGGGACCTACGAGTGTCGCACTACTCACAGATTATGTGTTTAAGGATGAATCGTTAATTTCATATTCAATGGCAGTGGTGTCTCTAATTGTTGGGTTAATCGGAGTCTTTGCTGGTTTTATGGGTGTGAGACCATATCGAAAATACATTGAAAGCGATGAAGCTTAATTCTTAGAGACAACTCCTTCGTTAAATAAGTCTCTGATTTCCTCATCATCCAAACCCAGCTCTTTAAGAATCTGATCCGAGTGCTCTCCTACTTTTGGAACAGGTGTATGCACATCAAACCTTCTGTCATTCATATTGATTGGCATTGCAGGCAGTTTGGTACTGCCTCCTGAAGGTATCTCGACATCCAATAGTCCGCCCGATTCATTCAGATGCGGGTCATCAAATAAATCTTCAGGCTTGCTGATTGGTGCAAAAGGAAGTCCAGTTTTATCAAGCTTTTTCATTAGATCAGCTTTTGTATAGGTCTTGAAAAGTTCTTGTAATCGAGGAATGATGACATCTCTTTGATCCACCCTGCCCTTATTCAAATCCATTGATTCATCGTTTGCATAATCCTCCAAATCAAATGATTCGCAGAATAATTTCCACTGCGTATCACTCACGACACCAATGAAGACCTGCTCCTCGTCTTTGGTTTCGAATATGTCGTATACAGCCCAAGCAGCAACCCTAACTGACATTGGAGGTGGAGGTGATCCAGTGGTAGCAGTTTGAGCCATGTGCTGGCCCATCAAATAAACTACATTTTCATATAATGCGCTTGTGACTTTTTGACCTCTTTTGGTTACTCGCCTCTCTTGCAATGCAGCCAAAATAGCAATGGCGCCAAACATTCCACCCATAATATCAATCACTGAAGAACCTGCTCGCAGTGGCCTTCCTGGTGGTCCAGTCATATATGCAAGACCGCCCATCATTTGTGCAACCTCATCCAATGCAGTCCTGTTTTCATAAGGCCCTTTGAGGAATCCTTTGGCAGAACAATAAATGATTTCTGGATTTAACTTTGAAAACTCATCATAACTGAATCCAAGCTTATCCATGGCGCCTGGTCTGAAATTCTCAATAAAAACATCTGATTTACGAATCAAGGCTTTAATTATCTTTTGCCCCTCTTCTTTTTTGATGTCCATAGCAAGACTTCGCTTATTACGATTATAGGTGAGAAAATAACCTGAACCAGATTTCTTTAATACCCTTGTCTTGTCTCCAGAAATTGGTTCAACCTTAATGACGTCTGCTCCTAAATCACCAAGTATTGCTCCCACTGCAGGGCCCATGACCATGTGAGTCATTTCAATGACCTTTATTCCTGATAATGGTTTATTTGAGGTATTCATACACTTCAATAGATTCAAGGAAGATTATATTACTATTCTAATAATAATGTGTTTAGATATCACACTAATTATGGATAAGAAAATAGAGATTCAATCTGCAGTCTTCGAAAGACTCATCAATCATCTTCAAAAAGAATCAAGTGTCCAAAATATTGACATGATGATACTTTCAGGATTTTGCAGAAATTGTTTGAGCCGATGGTATCAAGAAGAAGCCGAAAAAATGGGCGAAGAGATCAATCCTGATGAAGCAAGAAACATTGTATATGGGATGCCATACGAAGAATGGAAAGAAAAAAATCAAAAACCCGCTACTCAGGAACAACTAGATCAAATGAATGCCCGAAAAAATAAGTGATGGAAAATAAACAGCAACTTGGCCTTGATAAGGCCGTACTGATAATTGGTCTTGTCATTTATGGAACTGGGTTTTCACTTCTTTATGTAATTTTTGCCCCATTATCAAGAGAGATTGGTCTGAGCATTAATCAGTTTGGTATTTTGATTGCAATATCAAATGTGGCTTTGGTCTTTTCCTCTTACTATTGGGGCAAGAAAAGTCAAAAAATTGGAAGAAAGAAGGTATTCGTAATTGGTCTCCTCTCCTATGGTTTTGCATTTATTATATTTACATTCGGCATTCAAATTGGGCTTTGGGGCATACTGAGTCCATTAACACTCTTCATGCTGCTCTTGGTCATAAGAATAGTCTATGGAATCTTAATCGGAGGCATTCAACCGGCTGCTGTGGCTTACATGTCAGATAGCACTGATTCAAGCAATCGGACAAAAGCTATGGCTCTTATTGGGATGGCTTCAGGAATAGGAACAATGATCGGGCCTGTCATGGGTGGATCGCTTTCTTTCATTCATCCTTTGTTCCCAATGTATTGTGGTGCTGGGATCGCATTAATCGGTGCGATCTTGGCTCAAAAGTATCTTATTCATTCAGTACCGGAAATTTCCGAAGTGAATCAAAATAAATCACTGAAATTCTATGATTCCAGAGTTCTTCCATTTCTTATCGGTTGGTCTGTTGCCTTTATGGTATTCACATCAGTACAAATTATTTCTGCCTTCTTTATACAAGACCAATTGGGAATATCGGACCCTGATCAAGTGATTAAGTTCACCAGTATCGCGCTACTGTCAATGGCTCTAACATCAACTTTTATGCAAGCTGTAGTTTTACAGGTTATTAATATTTCGACTCAAACATTATTGAGAATCTGTTTTTTGATTTTTGGAATGGTTTTGATATCAATAAGTGTTGTAGATTCATTAACAGAATTCTTCTTGGCATATGCAGGAATGGGTATTGCCTTCAGTATGATCACACCAAGCCTTAATGCAGCAGCAACCTTGAGTGTTGAGCCTTCTGAACAAGGAGAAGTTGCAGGATTCTTAGCTGGAGCGCCTGTTGTTGGAATGATCTTCGGACCTACGATTGGAACATTGTTATACAATCTTGATCCAACTTTTCCATTTTATTATGGGGGATTAGGAGCAATTATTTTGGGGGTATATTTTCAGTTTGTTAGAGTGAGTGAAGATCACTAGTTAGGTTTTCTTTGATTCAGAAAATCCGTCTGAAGCTTGCTCATTTTTTTCATCTCGACGCCATATTTGCCTTGGACCGTAACCATCCTTTCTTAAAAAATGCTCGGTGTAAACAATTCTATCCGGATCTAGACGCATCAATTGATACTGAGGAGGATTATTAAATCCTGTATTTATTTCTGCAGCTGAAGCCTGCCATCTAAAAATAGTCATGCCATATTCCCATTCAGAAGTTCCTGGCTCAAGTATCTCGGCTTTACCAAATAATTGTGCTCCTTGAGCAGTCACCCAGCCTGCCATTGGATTTGCTACTGCAAACGACACTCTAGGATCACGTTGCATTGCCTTGAGTTTAGGGCTTCCAGGTTGAGGCAGGACATAAATTGTAAATTTGTCAGCGTAAAATTCCAATGGGCTGACAATAGGTCCATTGAGCCCTAAGGTCCCAAGCATGCCAAGATTGGTCAATGTCAAAGCACGTTGAATTCTATGCTCCAGCATCTCTCTGGGAAGTTTCTTTGTTGTCCAAGGTATCTCTTCTAACCACGGATGTGCATTACTCATTTTATCCCCCATTTAATATGGCGCGCCCGGAGGGATTCGAACCCCCGACCGCCTGGTTCGAAGCCAGGTACTCTATCCAGCTGAGCTACAGGCGCGTGGTCGTTATTATAACTCACAAATGAATGGATAAGCTTTTTTCAAGGTATTCCATTCATCTATTGCTTCAGCGATTGAAATCAAATTGAATCTAAAGCGATCATTGGGCTTGAGCTGACCCAGCAAATGACGATCTGCCTTGATCACTTGTAATATCCTTGGGTACCCTCCTAAGGTTTGAGCATCTGCTCCCAATATAATCGGCAATCCGTTTTGTGGGCACTGAACCATTCCTGGGTAGATAGGCTTACTGATCATTGATCCACCATCATCGATTTGCATTTTTTTCCCAACAGTCCTTATGCCCATTCGATTAGACTCATTGCTAATAATGTAGTCATCTTTCCCTAACTCATTTGCTGTCATATTCAATAGATTGAATTCAGGCCCTGCCACCACTCTGATTATTGATGTGTTGAATGTTCCTTTCACTTGGAAAGATGGAGTACTCACATATTTATCAGCTGCTGTCTTTTTGAAATCAATCATTTGATCTTTTTGAATAGCCTCTCCATTAAGACCGCCAAGCTTTGCTGGTAAATAGGTTGAAACACTACCCAAAAATTCTGTTGCTTTGATGTCATCTGAGAATCCGACATAAAACCTTAAATTTTCTTTGGCATGGTTCATTGAAAAAATATTTCCTTTTTTGAGATCAAGAAGTTCACCTTGAGTAACCAAAGAATCATCTATTTTTAACTCACTCACCCTTGCGCCTGTAACGCAAATCTGCATATCTTTCAGAAACTTTATGGTTGGGCCAGTCATGGTGCATTCCAATACTGGAGAGTTGATTGATTTTCCCAATATTGCATTGGCCTTTGCTGCAGAAAGATAATCGAATGCACCTGATTGTGGAATGCCAATATGTCTCTTCCTCAATCTTCCAAGATCTTGGACAGTGGTCTGTAAACCTGTGCTTAGAATCTGGATTGCCATTCTATTTTTTATTTCTCATCGTTTTGTATTCTTCTTTAGAAATTGGACTAAATGAAACTTTGGTTCCAGGAATCAGTTTCATCGAATGACTGCCTTTAGGATCAAACAAGTTTAAAGGGGTGGCTCCTATAATCGGCCAACCTCCTGGCCCGCCCAAGGAATATACACCCGTTCTGTCATTGGCAATGGCAACAGAACCAATGGGTGTATTCAATCTAGGTTTGCTGAGCCTTGGTACAAACAGTCTTTTATCGAGATCACCCAAATATGCGAATCCTGGAGTGAAACCAATGGCTTTGACTTCATAATTAGTGGATGAATGAACTTCAATAATCTCTTTAGTAGAAAGATTTAATTGCTTGGATATGCAATCAAGATCAATTCCAAAAGTATTTTCATAACATATTGGAATCTCCAATTGATGATCAATTTTTCTCATAGAACTGAAATCAAATGTAGAGATCCCAATCTCGATTTTCTGGGTATCAATTGGAATCACTTTGGATCGAATAGAAATCATCTCTTCAGATGCAATCGCTTCTATATCATTTTGATTTTTCAACAAATGATCTGCGAGATGCCAATTTAATTCTGAATTCTTAATGCCCTCATCTTTATCGCCAATCACTATTTCAACCATGTCTTCAGCAATGATTGCAATGCTTATATTGGAGTTAAATGTCATAGCTCTTTATTTGACATTGATGCTTTTCCAACATCTCTTTGATTGCTATTGCAGTTTCTATAGATTCAGAATGGTCGCTATGGATACAGAGCGTATCTGCTTTTATCTCTATCTCTCTTGCATTCTCGGCTATTACTTTCTCTTCGCATGCAATTAAAGCTGCTTGTTCGGTTCTTTCATCCAGAGATGATATGACAGCATCAGCAATGATTCTTTCCGTTAAGGCTCCATTCGATTGATATTTACGATCAACAAATGCCTCATTTATGACCTTTATTCCTGATCTCTGGGCGAGATCGCTGATTACAGAATATGGCTGACACATGAGAGCTGTATTTGGGCACACTGCTTGCATAGCAGATAAGCAGAGCTGGCTTATTTTTTCATCAGAAAAGCAATCATTGTAAAGTTGACCATGAAATTTCACATGCGTCGGCTCGGCTTGATGGGTTTTGGCAATTTCAAAAAATAATGATACTTGATCAATGATCGACTCAATCAATGTTTCATCGCTGATCGATAATCTCTTACGCCCAAACCCTTTTTTATCGGGATAAGAAGGATGAGGGCCAAATAAAACATTGTGTCTAGTGCAATGCTCAATCATATTGCCAATTGACTCTTGATCGCCGGCATGACCTCCGCATGCAATACTGGCAGATGTGATGTGATGAATAAGGCTGATCTCATTATTTAATTCATCCCTAGAGGAGTATTCACCCAAATCTGCATTGAGATCCATTGTTTTAATATTGTTCATTGAATTGAGATAAAACAATCATTTTTATAAGAGATTTCCAATTTTATTTACGATTTATTCAACTAATAATAACTCTCAAATAACTACATTTGCGCAAAATAATTTTTTTATTTCATTTTTTTAATTTTTTTTAAAAAAAACTTATAGGACATATTTTTTCATCTGATTTTTTTGGATAATTATAAATATCAGTTAGTTATAAAATACTCTTAATACTGGATATTATTTTTTATAGGACATAAAAAAAATTAACAAAAAATACTTTGATTTTTCTCGCAAATGTATTTGAAAAAAAATAAGTAAGTCGTAATATTAAATCATCTCTTGAGACCGACCCGAAAGTAACTTAAGACGCGGAAGGGAGAGTCAAAAAGAGAAAGAGACCTAAAGGGTGAAAGCGAATCGGGGAAGATAAGCTAGCAGCAAAAAGGAACCGATTCCCACCAAGTTCGGAAAGAGATACCGGGCGAGGCGCTGAAGAAAGAATCTCGCTTCAGACACCCCAAGGACTCGACTAAAGAAACAGAGCGAAGGCTCTGTTTTTTTTTGTCTATTATTCGTCTAATAGCTTTGAAGATCTATATCCTGCCCAGGATAGAAGAGCAGCAAATGGAATCATGAATAGGGTTGCTCCCATGGAAGAAAGACCAATCAATAAAGCGCCTTTCGCAGCAAACCAACTGCCCATGACCTCTCCTCCTCTTGCAAAGAAAGTATCTAAGAAAACAGTTGATTTATAACGTTGCTCTCTTTTGAGCTTGGTAAACAGACTTTCTCTTGCTGGTTTTGACAAGCCATATTCAAATGTTCTCAGGATTGAAACAACAATCAAGACAGTCATGATCTCAGGATATATTTCATAGAAATAGATTGCTGCAAATAGAATGAATCCATAAATGATTAAAACCTTTTTGATGCCAAAGGATCGTAAGACAAATGAGGTTACAAAAAACTGACATACAAGTGTTAACGGTGTAACAATCTGTTCAATCCTAGCGAAAAATGCTGTTCTTTCGCATGGATCAGTTGACCATTCTTGAACGATGCCCAAAGCGATCATCCAACCAAATGTCATTAAGCCTGTCCACAAGACCATATATAAACTCAGGTTTTTAAGCACGGATGATTGAGCAATTTCTGTAATTGGCTCAAATGCAGAACCAGACAAACTCTCACTGCTTGCACCTCCTTCTTTTTCATTGACCTCAGATTTGAATGACATACTCAAGAAACAGGCAATTGATAAAGAAAAGACAGATATCAATATCAGTGAAAATGGTCCCCATTCAGATAAAGTTACTGATCCGCAAACTTGTGTTGAGAAGACTCTCGCAATCGAAGAGCCTGAGAAAGCGCCTATTGAGCCTCCCGCACTGATGATCCCAAAGTAAAGCTTTGCTTGAGATCCACTGAAATAGTTGATCATGGATACCCAAAAGATTGAGACCACAAAAAAGGAGAAAACATTGCACCATATATAAAAACTCTTTGCGATCAGTGGCTTCCATGATTCATCAAGCAAAACCCATGAAAAAAAGAATACCAAAAGGTTCAGTATGAAAAATAGGTAGAAATACAAGACGATCTTGTTTCGATTAATACGAGAGACCAGCCATGAATAAACTGGATTTGCAATCAACATGACCAATAGGACAATGGATAAAAGACTTGGAAGATTCTCTAAACCTGCTTGGACAGCCATTTCATTTCTGACTGGGCGAATAGAGTACCAAGAACATAAAACGAAATAAAAGAAGAAGAAGGCTCTCAATAATGAAGATCTGTCTTCAATGGGTATATCAAAAATTCTTTTTTTAAAATTCTCAATCACAAAGTCATTTCACAGTGTGCTTATCTTTGCAATTAGTATAAATTAATACTCTCTATTGATCGAAAACTTCTGGGCCTAAAACAAATACTGAAAATTAACGAATGGAAAATATTCAAAATACCTACTCTGAGCTACCAAAAGATTTTCATAGGTCAACTAGGCCGACACCTGTCAGTAAACCAAAGATGCTTTCTATAAATTATGAACTTGCGAATGAATTATCCATAGATACCTCTGATGAAATGCAATTGCTTGAATATTTTTCTGGAAATACAGTTCCCAAGGATGCTGAAGCGATAGCAATGGCTTATGCCGGTCATCAATTCGGAAACTTTGTTCCTCAATTGGGTGATGGAAGAGCAATTTTGATAGGAGAGATCTATGATAAGAGCGGTAAACTCAATGATATTCAGCTCAAAGGCTCAGGAGTAACAGCTTTCTCTAGGCAAGGTGATGGCAGATCTGCTATTGGCCCCGTCATAAGGGAATACATCATCAGTGAAGCCATGCATGCAATGAATATTCCTACAACAAGAGCATTGGCAGCAATCTCTACTGGCGAGAATGTCTATAGGGAAACGGCCTTAAAAGGGGGCGTTCTTACAAGAGTTTCAAATAGCCTGATTCGAGTGGGCACTTTTGAGTTTTTCCGAGCCAGGCAAGATTTAGAAAACCTTAGAGTGCTTGCAGACTTTTCAATCAAAAGACTTTATCCCAATATTTTTGACCAAAAGAATAAGTACTTACTTCTTTTTGATGCCATAGCCAGAAAACAATCCATTTTGATATCAAAATGGATGAGCATTGGCTTCATACATGGTGTGATGAATACTGACAATTTCTCAATATCCGGTGAGACAATAGACTATGGTCCTTGTGCATTTATGGAAGCATATGATCCAGATACAGTATTCAGCTCCATTGATAGACATGGGAGATACAAATATAGCAATCAACCTAAAATTGGATTATGGAATTTATCATGCTTAGCGGGCTGTCTACTTCCAATCATGGACGGGGATGACAATGAGAAAGAAGAAGTCATAAGAGAATCACTCGAGAACTTCTCAAAAGATGTGAACTCAAGAATCAATATAGAGATGACAAAGAAGATTGCCCTTAGGGAAACAAAAGAGAGTAATGAGCTTACTAAGAGCTTACTATCCATCATGCATCAAAATGGTGCCGATTTTACCCTAACGTTTAGGTCTCTCTCCTCTGCGATTAAGGGCAATGATGATCACTTCCTAAAATGTTTTGATAATCATGAAGAACCCAAAGACTGGCTTCAGAAATGGAAGAAATTATTGAAAAAAGAAAAGGGAAATATAGATGAAAATCTCGTTGAGAATCTCAACTCTATAAATCCGATCTATATCCCCAGAAATCATATGATCGAAAGGGCGATCAGAGAATATCAGGAAAATAATACTCATAAAATCATGGACGAGTTGTTGGAAGTCACTGCAAATCCATTTTTGGATCAGAAAAATAAGGAAGATTATGTCCTCCCAGCCAAAGAAGATGAGCAAGTCACTCAAACATTCTGTGGAACTTAATTAATGGGATAGTGCTTCCCTTCTACAATGGTGGCGATTACATCTATATCCTTAATTCTTTCAGGATTCACGGTTAAGGGGTTTTCAGAAAGAATTGTGAAATTAGCCAATTTACCCTCACTGATGCTGCCATAGTCATCTTCCAAGCCCATGATAAATGCTGCATCGAGTGTCACGCCCCTCAATGCTGCCATCGGGCTGACTCTTTGATTTGGGCCTGCTACTTCGTTTGCAAAATTGATTCGATTAACAGCAGCATGCATTAAATCTAGAGGTGATCCTGGTGCCATAGGCATATCAGAATGAAGTCCAAACCTGATGCCAGCTCGATCAACATCCCCAAGACGAACCATCTCAAGCGCCCTTTCGGGGCCAATACCCTTTCTGCTATATAAATCAGAGAGTGCCGTTACATAGTAGGGATTCGCACTGATGATGGCGCCTAAAGATTTCACACGCTCCATTTGATCTGCCCTAGAGATTCCAAAGTGAACAATGGTTGTTCGATGATCTTCTCTGGGATTGATTTCCATGTTCTCTTCAAGAACATCTAAAATTAAATCTAATGCTTCATCACCATTTTGATGAATGTGAATTTGATATCCCCCATCCCAAAATAGCTTAAAAACAGATCGATAAAGCCCTTCCTGCATTAACCAAGCACCTTGATGCCCATCCAAGTAACCTTCACTCAAAACCATATTTTGAGAGTACATGGCTCCATCAGCAAATAATTTAATTCTATTCGGTAAATATTCGACTTTTCCTTCTCCCCAATCAAGTAGCTTCTTAGATTCTTCAATGAGTTCTGAAACCTCATGCTCTTCAGAAAGAATGAGTGCGCTTGGAATAAAGAATGAGCGAAAAGGAGTGTTTTCATCTCCTAAAATTAGATTCTTTGCTTTCTGTATTGGCTCGATCAACCATGCTCCTGGATTGGCAATCATTGTCACGCCATTTTGATGCAAATAATCTTCTGTCAACTGCAAACCAGATAATAAGTATTCTGGCCTTCCAAGATATTTCAGCAACTTTGGATAAACTGAAATCATTCCTTGTTCGGAAAAGTGCCCTTTATCAAAGTCCGCATACATTCTTGCTTCTTCATCAAGGGATTCAACAAAATCTCTGGTGATATCGAAATATTCCAATGCAGGTGTGTTTAAAATGAATTCGTGATAAGACCGATGCATAACCAATATGGGTCTTTCACTTGAAATCAAATCCAAATCATCTCTTGTTAAATCGCCATGAAAGTAATGATGAAATCCCCAAGTAACGAGCGGTTTACCATCTTTCATTTTCTTTTCAATATCTGACAGTCTTTTCAAGTAGGAATCTCGATCTCGATAAGCTTGGGACTGATTATTTGGCAAATTCCACCCCTCTATTGCAATGATTTCAGCATTCATTGTGATGGCAGATAAGAAAGGGTGAATATGGTGCTCTATAAAACCTGGGACCATTACATCATTCTTAAATTGATCATTGATGCTTGCTTCTGGATATCTATCTTTTAAATCTTTGATAGAGCTGATTGCGAGCACTCGATCATTGCTGATTAAAACAGAATCTGCTGACGAAATTGTCTGGTCGAGCGTTACAATCTCCTTTGCTTTGTATATTGTCAGCCCTTCTGAAGAAATCGCTATGGCGCATTCAAAGGAAAATAGAAGTGAAATCAGTATGAGACAGCTATTTTTCATACCTAACAGGTATTGGTTAGATATCTTCTTTTTGACCACATTTAATAATTTTTAGACCTTCCGCACCACCCTCAAGAATTGGATTAAGTAGTTCGGCTAGTCCATTCTCAATCCTCCATTGAAGGTATGCTTCATAATGATCTAAAGATTCCCAATACTCGATCAGATGAATGGTTTCAGTGTTTTTCTCTACATGCACATCTATGGATATGCACCCATCAAATGCCCTTGTATCACCTAATGCATCTCTGAATAACTGCTTTAACTCTTCAAGCTTACCGGCTTGTGCTGGGAAAGTAGCAATAACTAGACTTTTCATATTGACTCCTTGGTTTTCTGGCGGAGAGAGAGGGATTCGAACCCTCGATACGCTATTAACGTATACTCCCTTAGCAGGGGAGCGCTTTCAGCCACTCAGCCACCTCTCCTTATCTTGAATTATAGATTATACCTGAATAGATGTAATTATCTTAAAGTGTCTAAATTCTTAAGAAAATTCCGGTCTTTTGCCCTTAAATTGCCTGAAATAGTTATGCACATTTAGTAAATCAGTTTCAGTATCACCTGTGGGTTGAAATAATTCACCTAAATGTATAAGTTTTGATTCAAAATCAATCCCAGCAAGCAAGATTTTGCTATTTGTCGTCTTAGCAATTCGTAAAAAACCTGATTTCAACCTTTTTACTTTCTTTCTTGTTCCCTCTGGTGAAATGGCAATGATGACTCCTTGGTGTTTTTTGATAATTGCTGAAACATCATTCATTAACTGTTCTGGCGATGCTCTATTGACAGGGATTCCTCCTAACTTTCTCATGAGTTTTGAGAACCCATTTTTAAACAAGGTATGTTTGCCGACCCAATAAACATTCAAATTTAAGCCAAATATAAATGCTAAAGCCAAGAAAAAATCCCAATTAGAAGTATGAGGTCCAGCCACCAGTAAGATTCGATCATCTTTTGGTATATCTCCTTTGAATTTCCATCCTGTAATTGATAGAAAAAATTTGCCTATCTTTTGTAAAAAGACCGGATGATTTGCATGAAATTTCTCAGGTATGTGCGTGAGTGATTTAGCCATTTGTCTCTCAAAATAATATGTTCGTTTTCTATTATTTACCCTTATTTTGAAGCTAATTATATAGAATAATCAAAATATTATTATTCATTTATCTCTGCATCTATTAATACAGCAATAAAAAGAGCTGGCTCAGTTCCGTTATTAATCCATGCATGATTTGTGCCTCTTTGAACCACCACATCGAATGGCTTTAATGAGACTTCATCTTCGTCCAATAGTAATGTCACATCACCATCTAACAAAATAATATAGTCGATTGTTTTAGTTTTATGCATTGTTGGATGCCGAGTTGTATCAACCCTTTCATGTTCGGCGCCGATTTTCTTAAATGCTTCTGCTGCAAGAGATTCAAGCATCTCAATTGGAACACCTTCAGGTGTTGGGTTAATTTTAAAATATCTAAACTTAGTACCTCCTTTGAGTGGAGATAGAATGATATCTATATCAGCACGGTCAATCTGATCTTTACTCTGAATGGCTTCTCCGTCTGTATTCCATATCTCAAATAAACCACCAACATCTTCTCCAATGCTTCTTGAGGGTGGTCCATCAATTTTAATCACAGATTTACCATCTGAATTATGGCCTGTAACTATTCTTCTCATTTTGCATTCCTCTTCATTTAAATATCTTTGTTTATATGATTATATAAAAGAAATTAAAACTATTAGAGGAGTACAACAATTATGGAGTTAAATCAGAATGTTATGGATATGTGGAACCTCATGGGTCTTTTTATGGTATCCAATGCAATTTACTTTGCAGCCTGTGCATTTCTTATCTGGGTTGGTTTCCGATTTACAAATAATATTTACAATAATCCTGATACAAAGCTTATAGGTAAAATACTGACAACAGTCTTTTGTCTTTCAGTGGCCATGTTTACATTTGGTAATATGACTGCTGGTGGACAACTTTTTAAGGACGTTGCTGAAGTATTCAATGCTATACAAGCTTCAGG
>LUMP01000119.1_pt1 | contig 29650 bp, 30 predicted proteins | sample 729641 | NCBI WGS metagenome assembly LUMP01 (sample SAMN03860260, study PRJNA289734) | marine metagenome | biome: seawater column; feature: ocean; material: water; isolation source: Red Sea water column Station 12 - depth 47m | place: Saudi Arabia: Red Sea | collected 2011-10-15 | depth 47 m | reverse complement strand
ATTGAGGCTTATGGATTTAATGCAACACTTGAAGAAAATCAAATTAAATTTAGAACAAATAATGTTCCAAATTCGATGTAATAGATAATCATGAGTATTTTAATAGCAGAATCATTGGAAAAGAAATATCGCTCAAGAAAAGTGGTGAATAACTTAAGCTTCAATATTAAGAGTGGTGAGATCATTGGATTGCTTGGACCAAATGGAGCAGGAAAGACAACTGCTTTCTATATGACTGTTGGTTTGGTTTCATGTACTCGAGGCAAGATTACAATGGATGATATAGATATCACAAATTATCCAATTCATAAAAGAGCGAAGATTGGAATAGGCTATCTTCCTCAAGAAGCCTCTGTCTTTAGAAAGCTCACGGTTCAGGAAAATATCCTTGCTGTGCTTGAGATGAGGAAAGACCTATCGCTATCAAAAAGATCTGAAATCCTTGAGAAACTTCTTAATCAACTCAACCTGAATGAAGTTAGAAATACAATTGGAATGAGCCTTTCAGGAGGTGAAAGAAGAAGAGTCGAAATTGCAAGAACACTTTCAATTGAGCCAAAATTTATACTCCTAGATGAGCCATTTGCAGGTGTTGACCCCATTTCAGTACTCGATATACAGGGTATTATCAAATCACTGGCATCTGAGGGCATTGGGATACTCATTACCGATCATAATGTGAGAGAAACATTGGGTATTTGTGACCGCGGTTACATTGTCAATGAAGGGACATCCATTGCTTATGGAACCCCCGATCAAATATTAGAGAATAAGCAAGTGAAGAAAGTATATCTTGGAGAAAGCTTTAGGATGTAGATGGATTTTTATCTTTCTTGCTCTACAACTTTAGAAAATCTTTGATCTCATCTTTTCTGTTCATTGCGTCACGAAAGCCCAAATCAATAAGCGACTTAGAAAAACTTGATTCAAATAATAAGAAACTCAATAAATCAGAATTATGATCTTTCTTAATCCCTATGCCTTTAAATAACATTCTCAAACTAAAGGGCATGTCTTTGTAGCAATTCTTGGTAATTTCACTTAAGTCGATTGAAGGTGAAATAATCAAATAATCAATATGTTTCATTTCTTTTGTATTGGTTTGAACCGTTTGATTTTCATTCATAGAGATGACTTGGTTGATTCGATCCAAGCGTTCAAGATCAGAATGAAGGCTGCCAGAAAATAAACCATCCAAAATGTATCCTCCAATGTCAGAAAAATTTGGGTAATCTTTTTTCGAAGAATTAACAACTTCATCCTTCGGTGACTCAGTAGATATGATCAAAAGATTCGTAGCACCCAAGCGAATGGCTGGTGAAAGTGGAGTTTCTTGTCGCATTGCTCCATCCCCATAGTACTCTCCATCTATTATGACCGCAGGGAAAATTAAGGGAAGCGCTACACTTGCCATTAAATGATCAACATTAATTTCTGTTGCTCTACTAGACCTTCCTACCTTATGCCAATTCTCTACACTAGTACTTGTTGTAAAAAATGATACCGATTGTTTTTGCTCATAAGATGCTGCTGTAACTATCAGTGCGTCGAGGTCTCCTGAGTATATATTGCGATTTATGGATTTGAAATCGACTGCGTCTTTCAGCAGGTCTCTTAATGGCTGATTATCTAGAAGAGATCTTGGATTCTTCATAAGTACTCCGCCACTGATCAAAGTTAACAACCAATGAAAACTCTGTCTCAGCATAAACAACTTCTCAGTCCTATAAATTTGATTGGTAGAGAAATTTCCCCATATATTTTCGAGTTTCAGAACAGATTCATGGAAATTATCTATTTCACTACAAATCATACTTGCGTTGATTGCTCCAGCAGATGTTCCGCTGATCACATCAAATGGTGATTTTTCAATGCTTCCTTGAATGTTTGAGATCGCCTTTAAGACACCAACTTGGTATGCCCCTCTTGCCCCACCTCCGGGCAAAACCAAACCCAATTTATGATCGAAAGATTCCATGTAGACTAATTTATACACATGTTCTAGAGTAGTACAACGAACTTGAGGAATGATTTATGAAAAACCACTTTTTAAAACTATTGTCATTGACAGCAGTGATCTCAATTTTTGTCTGGGCAGATGCTTACACCGACTCACAACCTGCTGTAGGTGAAATAGCTCCAACATTTAAACTCCAAGACCAAAATGGTGATTGGCATACACTTGAAGATTATAAAGGGCAATATGTGGTTCTATTCTTTTATCCAAAGGATGGAACACCGGGATGCACCACTGAGGCTTGTAACTTCATTAATGATGACAATTACAAAAAGGGAGTCATTCATCATTGATCCGGAAGGAGTAATTGTTAAACACTATAAGAGTGTTGATCCTGAAAAACATACCGATGAAGTAATTGAAGAGCTTAAACTACTCCAAAAAAGAGCTTAATCAGAAACCAGAGTTGCTTTAGATGAGATCATCTCTTCGATGGTCTCGTCATCTATGCCAGCCTCTTTTAAGATTTCAACTGTGTGCTCTCCTAACTTGGGAGCATGCTTCCTAATTGATGCAGGTGTTTTAGAGAAGTTTGCTGGGAAACCTGGCATTTTAAGCTTGCCTTCTGTTGGATGGTCATACTCTTTCCAAAACCCTACCTCTTTGAGATGCGGGTCATGAAAGAGGTCATCCAGAGTGTTTACAACTATCACTGGAACTTTTGTTTCATCGAAGATTTCTAGCCACTCTTTTGTGGTCTTGGTTGCGAGTATTTTTCCTGTCTCTGAATAAGTGTCATCAATATTCTTAACTCTTGATGAAAGATCTTTAAATCGATCATCTTCAATTAAGTCTGGTCTCTCACCCTTTTCACAGAAGGTCTTCCAGTGATTATTCATATATGGCAAAACAGCAATGTAACCATCTTTAGTCTTGTACGGCTTTCGATGATGAGACATCAGTCTTGTATATCCTGCAGGACCCAATGCGGGTTCAAATATTTCACCCCAAATGTGCTCAGCCATTGTAAAGAAAACCATCGACTCAAACATTGGAACCTCTACCTCTTGACCTTCGCCCGTTCTCTCACGATGAAATAATGCAGCAAGAATAGAATAAACAACAGTAATGGCTGTGGTTTTATCTGCAACAACGGTTGGTAAATATCTCGGCTCTCCCAATACCAATTCATTTAGGCTTGCAATTCCACTCACTCCTTGAATTGAATCATCCAATGCACCTTTTTTTCCATAAGGTCCGTCTTTTCCATAACCATAAGTACCACAATAGACAATGCTCGGATTAACCTCAGAGATCTGGTCATATTCTAATCCAAGCTTGGTCATCACTTGTGGTCTGTTATTATGCAGAAACACATCACAATCTTTGATGATTTCAAAAAGAGCATTTTTTGCACTTTCCTGTTTTAGATCGAGAACAAGGCTCCTTTTGTTTCGATTATTGGATAAATATAAAGCGGCCATTCCAGGGTTTCTTGAAGCACCTAACTGTCTATTGCTGTCACCGAAAGGTGCCTCAACCTTAATGACCTCAGCTCCCATATCTGCGAGTATTTGAGCAGCCCAAGGGCCAAGGACTACACTGGTCAGCTCCAGTATTTTAAGTCCTTTGAGCTTACCCACTTGTAAAGCGATGGTCTCATGCGTCTCAATCTGGCAGCTGCTCTATCAGCATTCTCCTTAGGAGTTGTCCATGGATTATGATGGAAGTAGTTATGCAAGTGTGCATCTGTTCTTCCAATCGCAATGATCCCATTCTTACTGGCAAAAGCCCCATGGTTGATATAAGGAGGTCTCCAAAAATATCCGCCAGTTGGTAAGTCTCCAAACTGCATCATCCATGAAGTTCCCCAAATATGATACGACTCCTCACAGCAATCATGATAAGAGATATTGTCTTGAGAAAAACCAGGAGTCATACAGTACAAGAAAGTATGTGCTTCTGTGTGAATATCATATTTCAGCAGCTTCAGCATACATCCTGAGGCAACCGATGGAACAATTCTGTTTCCTTGAACCCAAGCTAAATCTTCCATTGAATTGATGATTGACAATCGATGCCTTTCAGCTAGTGGATGGTCCTCATCAGATGGAATAAAGCTTGGCTCGCCGTAGTTATAGAACATGATTACTTTTGCACCACGTTTTACCGTCATTTGCGGCATCGAAACACCTGGAGGAATCAGGAAGTAATATCCCTCTCCATATGTTGTATCTCCATAGGTCACTGAACCTGAGACGACGAACATCTCCAACTCAGAGTAACTCATACCTGGAGGTAATTTGTAACCGCTCTCAAATTTAACAAGCAATGAACAAGCACCAGTATCTGTATCCATACTTAGCATTTTGTAATGCATCCCTTTGCCAAAGCCAGGCAGTGTCATTCTTTTGAATGGTGCTGGTCTTTCGTCATAAGGCTCAATATGTGGTCTAGGCATTTCTTTCCCCTTTTAAAAAATTAATGATCAAAGCCTTTGAGGTCTTTTGCCTCATAAGTGACTCTGTGTTTTCTTCTTGGTGGCTTAGGAAGATTTTCTTTTGCCACGACTGCTCTTGTATCACCATCAATGTTGGTTCCTCGAGTTGATATTGTTTCTAAAAACTCTGCGTACCACTTATTTCTCTTTGGTGTCAGATCTTCCATATCTTGCAAAATTTGTTTGAATCTTTTTTGCTGTTGAGCCAATTCCTTTTTTATCCATGCCTTAGCAGGTTTGGATGTTTTATGCTCTATGGAATTGAGAGGCTTACCCTTTCCTGAAGGTCTTCCTTCAGATGCATCGCCCATTTGATTAGCCATATTTATTCCCCTTAGTTGTAATCAATATTTTAGAGAGAACATAGGTTAAACAATCGACAGGATGCTGTCAATTTCCTATAGAACCATTATGGAATTCAATCTGATTTTTCTGGATTTATTTGCTGAAAAATGAGTTGTAAAGCACCTGATCCTGGACTTCTGACTATTATAATTTCAACATGTCCTAATCCTGGAAAATCAACTAATTGTCTTTGTTTATATATTTCACAGTTTAGCTCTGTGATTGCATTTTCTGAAATCCTGAGATCTTTAACCTCAAATGCTTGGGCTATATAACCAATATTGGGTGCAATGCCATCAGGGACCATATCATGACACTCATAATTCATGGGTTGTGATAAAGCAATTTTTCCAAACATATGATTGCCCTGCATGAATTTGACTGCTGTTTTGGCATCGTTTGGTAGCTGAAGAAAATCATTCTGTTCTTCACTTGATAAAATTTCATCAATCAATAGATCGTTTTGCAAAACCTTTCTATGAAACTCAACCGCAAGATCAATATTCCTTGTTGTGTGTGCAGATGTAACAACAGGCGTTAATCCAGTTGGCGTACGTCCATGTTGCTGTGTATAGATCTTCATTTGCCCCACTTTTGATGTAGGATCATCGTCTGTCAATTCAACTAGGTTGATAGCAACATTATCAGGCCCATCAAATATTACCTCAGTTGGTGAACCTTGCCCTTCTGACATTTCATAATAAGTTGGTTTGGACCAAATTTGATAACCCTTGTCTTCAAATTTTTTTGTATCTGATTCGATATCATCTGTATAAAAATTTAGGTTGAAGAGTCCATATGCACGAGAGGTATTTTTTGGTCTAATCAACTCCTTATTTTTTGCTTTGAAATCAAGCAGCAAAACTCTACCTACATTGCAGCCTTTTAGTTCGCAAAAAGATCCAAATGCATATGATCCTGAAGGCAAGTGCCAAATGTTTTCAAAATCTTTGCCGCTCCAATCAAATTTATCGCTTACCGTTAATCCAATTAAATCTCGATAAAACTCTATTGATTGCTCTAAGTTATCAACTCCAATGATGGCTGTGTTGAGAGGACTGCCATTGGGTGCAATGATTGAGCTCATGAAGATCTGAGATCAAAGTCAGCCGAAGAGAGCCTCTCAAAACCATCATCTGTTATCAGAATAGTATCTTCCATATGCACCGATCCCCAGCCAATCTCTGTAAAAGGCATGTCGATATTGATGACCATATTTTTTTCTAATGTTTGACTGATCTTAACACCGGGTTGTGTACCAAAATTTTTAGGATCATCGGTATGCTCTAGTCCTAAACCATGCACAACTGGATTCCTGAAAGAATCAAAACCCAATGATCTGATATGGTTGCCAACTTCTTCTGATATCTGGTCATATGTAGTGCCAGGTTTTAGAAATTCTTTGGCTTTTTCCCATCCCTCTAAAATGGCTTGATGACGCTCAATGTGGAGTTGGCTGGGATTGCCAATGACGGCACATCTTCCAAAATCCCCGTGATATCTTTTGTACTGACCCAGCGCATCAAACATAATCGGTTCACCTTTTTCGCAAACCCCGTTGGGTAACTCACCCACACCGCACATCATATAAACGCCTCTTCCTCCTCTCTTAGCCATTTCAGACATATAGAAGTTTTCTAATTCTTCCCAAGTAGCGCCTTCACTCATAAAATCAATGGCTGCGAGCATTGATTGCTCATTAATGATTGCAGCCTCTCTCATGATCTCAATTTCATTTTCTGTTTTAACCATCCTGATCTCATTGAATAACTCAGGTCTGAATATACAATCGATATCAACACCTTTCTCTTCGGATAGCCATTTCTCAATTCTTAGATCATCAATGAGAACTTTCTTCCCGTCCAAATCCGCTGATTTGATTGCACGAATGAGGGCTTGGATTGAATTTTCTGAGTAACTGTCTCTATATTCATCGATGATTGACTTCCATTTTTCCTCAAGAGGATTCAATGATGCTGAAGGATCAACAGGCCAGCCCTTATAATCTTGTCCTTTTGGAAAATCATCATCAAATAACTCACCGTCTCCTTTTGCTGAATACAAAAAAATGTTCTCAATCCAAGGTTTGCCCATCGTCTCTAATCTTCTGACCTCTAATGCTGGAATGACAATCCCTGATGACTTGGTGTTATCTTTTGGCATCACGGAAAAGTAGCAAGAATCAAATCCCAGTGGAGTATAGTACAAGGCCCAATAACCGGATACATAGTAGAAATTTATTGGGGAAGTGACGACTAACCCATCAATATTTTCTCGTTCAAGTATTTCTTCAGCTCTTTCTTGATTAATGAGTTTCTTTGACATGACTTTTACTAAATTTTTTTATGATCATTCCAGAAATCTTCACTGATGCCAAGTGCACCAGTATTCATTTTATTTTTTGGGTCAACATTGCTTTTGATATTCATCAGTAAATCTTTAGACGGCTTGTAAAGATAACCCATGTAGTCATAAGCACGCCCTATTTGATTTGAGGCAGCTCCAATTGAGGCAAAATACCCGATGATCTCTTCCCGAATTTCATAGACCAATTCCCTTGCTTCAATATTGGGCTTCGGTTCCTCAAAGCCTGATAAAAAAGAAGATTCAGCAGTCCTTTTATGAAGCTCAGTCCATTCATCGAGCCATCGCAATACAGGTTCAATTGAATAGGAATGCTGCTGGATCCCAATATTTAGTAGTGTATACCAAACTCCACATGCCTCCATCCTGTCTTTATATCGGTCCATGAGTCTTATAATCTCTTGATTTACTTTCAATGCATCTGAATGAGGGACTTTGGCATTCAATGCAGCCCACCGCTCACCAGCATGTCCCAAAATTCCATTCATGGGAGGAAAAGGATCTGCTCTTGTCGCTTTTGGTACAGTGTTGGGAATTGATTCTCCGTTATCTTTTCGAGCGATCAGTGTCGCTTCTTTTAAATCATAGCGAAGAGCATCTTGGGAATGATTGGAGATGACCATGTGTAAAGAATATGCATCTTCTGGGATTACATCTCTTCCTGTAAAAGCCATTTTAAATGCCTCCTTAAACCCTTCGATCAAGGATGACTGCTCTTTTAAAACTTTAATGACTGATTTTGCGCCATCAACATTGGAAACATCGGTTAGATTTCCTGCAGAACTTGGATCCAATACATAACATTCTTCGGTTAATCCTGATTTAGATATAGATGACAATGCAGCAACTGCGTCATCGAGCGATTTGTATGCAAATGACAAATAACCCAAGCATTTAGGCCAGTAAATCAATGGAAATGTTGCCTGTACCTTTATTCCCAATGAACCTGCATCATGACAAAACAAACCGGTCGTATCTGGTCCATATGTTCTATGATGAGGTTTTGCATCTGCAAATGCATTCTGGCCAGTTTTAATCAAAGTGCCATCAGCAATGATAATCTCCATACCCAACACATTATCAGCAGCAGATCCATATTTGCCTGTGCCAAAAAAAAGTGCTCCATTGGATAACCCGCCCCCAACAGTTGCCATAGAACCCGAATTCGTTCCAAAAAAAGGCAGTCGCAAACCCATGGGTTTGAGTGCTTCATAGATTTTTTTCCAGGTACATCCAGCCTCTACAGTGATGTACATATCATCAGGATTGATTTCAATGATTTGGTTCAACAAGGATGTATCAATAATTGCAGATCTTTTGGTTGAAGGCGTATAACCTCCTGTATATGACATACCGCCACCCCTTGGGATAATCTCATAATCAGATTTTGATAATATTTTTAACGCGTCTGATATTTGATCTTTAGAACTGGGTTGAATGACAAGATCTGCAACCTCATCAATGTCAAAAACATCCATAGAGAAATATTCTCTTTCCTTATTGTCTGTAATAACGGAATCAGTGCCAATGACATCGCATAATTGACTAATTACTTCTTCTGAATTCATCAGTGTTGCTCAGTGGTCACCATGGCGATAAACCTTATTAAAAAATCCTCTATGGATAGAATTTTTCTTTTTTGTCTGCCATTTCTCTTAAACTATCAGGAACTTCAAATCGTTCACCGAAACGTTCACAGTAGTCATCACATCTAGCGACAAACTTTTCAATACCAACCATATCAATATATGAAAATACTCCACCAGTCCATGGCGGAAATCCCCATGCAAAGATGGAACCCAAATCACCATCATCTGGTGTGGTTAGGACATTCTCATCAAGGCAACGATATGCATCAAGTGACTGAACGGTCATCAGCCGATCTTTGATTTCCTGAATATCAGGCTGCTCTTCCTTGACCGGATAGATATCTGCTAAGCCTGGCCATAAGAATTTCTTGCCTCCCTCTGGATATTCATAGAAACCGCCCCCAAATCTCTTACCCAATCTGCCAAGATCATACATCTTTTGCATCACATCAATTGAAGACATTGGTTTATATTCATCACCTAAATCTTCAATCGATTGTTTATGAATCTTAATTGAGAGATCAATGGTTGTCTCATCCTGAACAGCGATTGGCCCAACTGGATAACCAGCATGTCTTGCAGCATTCTCAATCAATGCAGGATTAACCCCTTCTTTGATCATCTCATTGGCTTCATTACAAGAGGTGCTGAATACTCTAGACGTATAGAAACCACGACTATCATTCACCACTATCGGTGTTTTCTTAATTTGAGCAATGTAATCCAAAGACTTTGCCAAAGCTTCATCAGAAGATTGTTCACCCATGATCATTTCGACCAATGGCATTCTTTCGACAGGAGAAAAGAAGTGCATACCGATAAAGTTATGAGGCCTTCCAGATGACTCGGCGAGCCCTGATATCGGAAGCGTTGAAGTATTTGAAGCAAAAACAATGTCTTCTCCGATGACTGCTTCAGTTTTTTGTGTCACATCAGCCTTGATTTCTCTGTTTTCAAAAACTGCTTCTATGATTAAGTCACAATCCTTTAGATCGCTATAGTCAATTGTCGGAATGATATTCTCCAGAATTTCAGCTTTCTTCTCCTCAGTCATTTTCTTTCTGGCAACACTCTTTTGGAAATATTTCTCTGAATAAGCCTTGCCCTTCTCAGCACTCTCAAGTGATGAGTCAAGAAGATAGACTTTCATCCCAGCTCTTGCGCTGACCAAAGCAATACCTGCTCCCATCATTCCTGCCCCAAGCATACCCAGAGTTTTAACGGTATGTTTTTCCACCCCGTCAGGGCGCGCTCTGAGTTTATCTGCAGATTGTTTATTATTGAAAAGACTCCTGATCATATTCCCGGAAACCGGGTCCATGAGAAGACCGACAAAATACTTGGCCTCAATCTCGAGCCCTTTGTCTATTGGAAGCAAGCAACCTTCATATACTGAAGAAACAATAGAAATTGGAGCTGGGTAATTATGGTTTGTATTTTTTGCAACCATGGCGTTTACCACTGAGAACATCTGAATGGTTCCTTTGGTATTTGGATCAAATCCACCTGGAACTTTGAATCCTTTTTTATCCCAAGGCTGAACGGCTTTTCCGCCATCCAATATCCACTGCTTCGCTTTGCTTAATAATTCATCCGGAGCTGCCAGTTCATTAACAATACCCATTGCCATCGCCTGTTGTGGCTTGAGATGTTTACCTTGTGTCATAAGCTCTAAAGCAGGCTGTATTCCAATAATCCGCGGAAGTCTTTGGGTTCCTCCACCGCCAGGCAATAAACCAACCATGACCTCTGGTAAACCGAGCACAGCGTCTTTTCTGTCAGCTGCAATTCTGTGATGACATGAAAGTGTGATTTCAAGCCCTCCGCCTAAAGCCGTGCCATTGATTGCAGCAACAAATGGCTTGCCTCCAGTTTCCATAGCGCGGTTCACCTTATGACTCTCAATCACTCTCTCTGCCATGGCAGAGGCATCACCGAGTCCAATTAAGCTTGGCAACATGGTCTTAAGGTCAGCGCCAGCCATGAAATCATTCTTTGCTGAAGTGACAACTGCACCAATGATTTTTTCATCGCCAAGGACTTGTTCAACACAATTTTTAAAGTCATCTGCAAAATCAACCGTGATGACATTCATTGGTCGATCTTGAACATCAATCTCAATGACAGCTATGCCATCTTGATCAATGTTCATTTTAATATTCTTGCTCATTCTTATTCCTTCTCAATTAGATTAAACGCGTTCAATGATTGTTGAGGTGCCCATGCCACCACCAATACATAAGTTCACCAGTCCCGTGCTGAGATCTCTTCTCTCAATTTCATCAATCAGCGTTCCCAATACCATACCACCCGTTGCACCAAGTGGATGCCCCATGGCAATTGCTCCACCATTGACATTGATCTCATCGTGTTCGATACCCATTTCTTTCATATAGTGAAGCACAACAACGGCAAAGGCTTCATTGAGCTCAAATAAATCAATGTCATCTGTGTTCATGCCGCATCTTTTTAACACTTTCTTCGCCGAGGGTGCTGGTCCAGTCAACATGATGGTTGGCTCAGATCCTGTGGATGCAAACCCAACTATTTTTGCTCTTGGAGTAAGTCCCAGCTCCTCGCCGACTTCTTTAGTGCCTACCAATACAGCGCTCGCTCCATCGACTATTTGGCTTGAATTTCCTGCATGATGAACGTGGTCTATTTTTGCAACTTCAGGATATCTCTGAATCGCAACAGCATTGAATCCAAAATCACCAATTTGCTGAAAAGATGGATTCAGTTTTGCCAAATCGTCAACTGTCGTTCCAGTTCTAATGCATTCATCATGATCCAGTAAGGTTTCTCCTAGACTGTCTTTGATTGGAACAATGGAGTTTTTGAAATAACCCTCGTCTCTGGCATGTGATGCCCTCCGTTGACTCTCCACTGCATACGAGTCAACATCCTCCCTAGTAAAACCATACTTTGAAGCTATGAGATCAGCGCTGATGCCTTGTGGAACAAAATAGCTGCCATAGGCAACCTGTGGGTCAACTGCTAAAGCACCACCGACTGTATCCATGGGAACCCTTGACATGGATTCTAAACCACCACCAATACAAAGATCTGACATACCTGACATGACTTGTGCAGCAGCAGAATTTACCGCTTCAAGCCCAGATGCACAAAAACGATTCAACTGTTTTCCTGCGGCCTCTTCTGCATACCCAGCATGAATTGCCGCCACTCTTGCTGGATTAGATGCTTGCTCGCCCTGATTATGGACCACTCCCATGATGACATCGTCAACACGGCTTGTATCGAGCTCATTTCTATCTCTTAAAGATCCCAAAACTTGGGAAAGTAATTCTACTGGGGTTACTTCATGCAAAGAACCATCGGACTTTCCTCTTCCTCTTGGGCTTCTTACATGGTCAAAAATATACGCGTCAGTCATTGCTCACCTTATAATTTAATTGATGGTAATTTTTAAGAAAAAATATTACCTCATAGTTTACAGAAATCTCTAAATTTACTCAATTTCTTGAATGAATATTCATGATTCAATTGCTTAGATTTTCAGTTACAATTCACAGTCTAGATTTTTTTAAAATACATATATGAGGAAGTTATGGATATAAAAGATAAGACAATTATTATCACTGGAGCAGCTCGTGGACTTGGGGCTGCAATGGCAAAAAGACTGGCTACGCATAACTGCAAATTGGGGCTGATCGATCTAGATAAGGACAGCATTGCAGATACTGCATCAGCATGTGAGAAAGCCGGAGCGGAAGTTATATGCGTTTCAGGCGATATGACAAAAGAAGATGATGTTGCCAATGCCTATGCAGAAGTCATTAATCAAATGGGTCCCTTGGTCGGATCAATCAATAATGCAGGCATAACTCGAGACGGTCTATTGGTAAAATTCAAGGATGGAGAGTTTGTTAAAAGAATGTCTCTAGAGGAATGGCAAGCAGTAATAGATATCAATCTAACGGGTGTATTTTTGTGTGGCAGAGAGGCTGCTCAACACATGATTGAAGGCGGGCAAGGCGGTGTGATCATTAATATTTCGAGTGTTGCTAGGCACGGAAATTTTGGTCAAACAAATTACTCAGCAACGAAGGCAGGTGTTCAATCTATGGCAGTTGTATGGGCAAAGGAGCTCTCAAAGTACGGCATTAGAGTAAACTCAATCGCTCCAGGATTTATCAATACAGAGATGGTTGCAGGCATGCCAGACAATGTTAAAGAAAAGCTATCAAAAATGGTTCCTGTAGGCAGAATTGGAGAGCCTGATGAAGTTGCTCAAGCAGCTGAGTTTATCTTTATGAATGATTACTATTCAGGCAGATGTGTTGATCTTGATGGCGCACAAAGGATGTAACATTTGATGGCTTTATCAATTTTTCACAATCCAAGATGCAGCAAGTCAAGGAAGACATTGGAAATAATTGAAAGTCAGAATATTGAAGCAGAAATAATTCTCTATCTTCAGGATCCGCCTAGCGCATCTGAACTAAGCTCATTGCTTAAGAAATTAGGCATCAAAGCCTCTGATCTGTTGAGAAAAAGTGAGTCAATCATCAAAGAGTTGAAGATTGATTTATCGAGCATTTCTGAAGATGATTTGATTTCAATGATGATTGAGCACCCAATTCTGATTGAGCGCCCAATCGTCTTTAATGAATCATCAGCAATCATAGGCAGACCACCTGAAAATGTGCACGAGCTGATCTGAAAATGACCATGCCAAATAAGTCGAAAAGAATGCTGCTCAAATCAGGATTGGCCCTTGGGCTATCTAATCTTGTTTCCATTCAAAAGATACTTGCAGAAAATGATCCTTTCTTCATGATGGATGCAACCGCACAGGCTGAACTCATCAGAAAAGGAGAAGTCTCTATTGAAGAAATGGTGATGTCAGCCATCAATAGAATTGAAGCTGTGGACGGATATTTGAATGCAGTTGTCACCAAATCTTTCGATGAAGCATTATTGGCTGCAAAAAATCATGATGGGAAAGGGCCTTTTCCTGGCGTTCCCTACCTCATCAAGGATCTCCTTAATCATAAAGGCGTAAGAGCTACAGGCGGTTCTCGCATGTTTGCAAATCGCATTGCCAATAAAAATTCCTCCAATGTTCAGGCTGCATTTGATATGGGACTGATTTCACTTGGCAAAACCAATACACCGGAATTTGGACTTCTGGGAGTAACTGAATCTCTGCTTCTAGGCCCTGCAAGAAATCCATGGAATACGGATCACTCTCCAGGCGGTTCCAGTGGCGGTGCTGCTGCTGCAGTCGCATCTGGAATGGTCTCTATTGCCTCAGCATCTGATGGAGGGGGATCAATTCGTGTACCAGCTTCCTGTTGCGGAATCGTGGGGTTGAAGCCCACCATCCATAGAACGATTGATGATGCTCAACCAAATCGTCCGGTTGATCTGAGCGTGAGATTTGTTCATACAAGAAGTGTCAGGGATTCAATCACTGCGCTTCACCATATGCAATCTCTGAATAATCCTAAACTGAGGCCAGTGCCTGCGAATATCTATCCAAAAGAAAAACGATTCAGAATCGGAATGATCACGACTAATATGCTTGGACAAGAAGCTGCGCCTGAGGTCAAAAATGCAATCGAGAATTCGGCTTTAATCTGTCAAAACCTTGGCCACCAAGTGGAAGAGATAAAGCCGTTTATCAATGGTGATCAATTCACAAATTCATTTTTAACAATGTGGGCTTATGGGGCAAAAGGAATCATTGATTTGGCGCAACAAAATTTTGTATCCAAAAAAACACCCATAGATTCTCTGCTTGAACCCTGGACACTGGATTTGGGGAATTGGTTTGATAACCAACCCGAGGGTCATGTTGAACGTGCGGTCTTGAGTCTTCAAGAAGACACCGTGAAAACTCGTGAACTCTTCAATTCTTTTGATTTCATTCTCTCTCCTGTCACACAAACAGTCGCACCAAGAATCGGGTCAATGGCGCCTGATATAGATTTTGATACCTTGCTTGAAAGATCTCTGAACTTCATCACATTCACGCCCCTTGCCAATGTTACTGGAGACCCAGCAATTTCATTGCCCTTACACTGGTCATCATCAGGTTTGCCGATTGGAACTCACATTCATGCAAACTTCGGGAATGAAGAGGAATTATTGGGGCTCGCATTGGAGCTTGAACTAGCTAAGCCTTGGTCTAATCAATGGCCTAAGATTTAGTATCGGATATTGCTTTTTGGTAAGCGTCCCGGCTCTCCATGGTTTTAAAATAATTAACCACATTTTCCGTTCCAGGCTCACCTGATAATAATTGTAAATTATTTGCCAGTCTCAAAGTATACCCATTGATGATATCAGCAGCTGTAAAATCATCTCCCATGATATAAGTCCTGCCTTCCATGATTGAATTCAATGTTTTGATAATCTTGTCAAAAGACTTTTCAGCACTTTGAATGGAATATTCATGCCGATGCTCCTCTGGCCTGAATACCTTATTAATCAGAATAGATACGATCGGATCAATCAATACAGATTCGCCAAAATTAAGCCATTGGAGATATTCAGCATATTCCTTAGAGTCATGATCAGGCTCCAATCTTCCTTCTCCATATTTTTGTAATATGTACTGGACGATTGCAACAGATTCTGACATCACAATGTCGTCATCTTTGATCGTTGGCAATTTTGTAAATGGACTTGCTTCTAAGAAAGCCTCGTTGATTTCACCCCTTTTTATAACTTCTAGCTCGTAATCCAGCCCTAATTCTTCAAGAAGCCAAATAATTCTGACCGATCGACTTCCGGCCGCATGAAAAACTGTAATCATTTAATTTCCTTATTCATCTGGTGCAATTTCAACCCTTATCCCATCCATTTCATTTGAAAATTCGACCTGGCAGGACAATCGCGATTGCTCTTCCTTAAAAGAGTCGAGGTCCTCCAACAGTTCTTGCTCATCATCGCTACGCTCTCCTAGTTTGGTTGACCATGATTCCTCAATATAACAATGACATGTCGCACAAGAGCACATGCCTCCGCACAATGCGAGCACTCCATTGTCTAAATCTCTCAGGCTTTCCATTAGAGAGAGACCAACCTGTCCCTCAACTGTATGCTCTTCACCTTCGCTGTCAATAACATGTATTTTTGGCATGACTTCTCCTAAAAAATCTACGCCGATTAGAGCATAGATTTATTCATTTTTCTATAAGGAGAAAGTAAAAAGAATCAACTCTGTTTAGTGGGTAAAATAACGCGAACCTCAGCGCCATTGTTTTCATGATTTCGAATTGAGATTTGACCGCCATGTGCATCAACTATTTGCTTTGTGAGATATAAGCCCAAACCATAACCGCCGCTATTCCTGCTTCTTGACTCCTCTGCTCTGTAAAAAGGCTCAAAAACCTTCTCAATATCCTTCATATTTAATCCGGGACCATAGTCTCTTATTATTATCTCAATGAAATGATCTTCTTGATGGGTCTCAACATCGATCTGCTTTTTCTTGTCTGACGTATATCTTGAGGCATTCTCTAATATATTCTTTAACATCACTTGAAATAATATTGGATCAGCATCAATTGTGATCTCTTCACCAAAGTCAAACCGAATTTTTATGCCCTCAAGAAACTGAGAAGTGGAGATTAAGTCCTCTATTGTTTTATGAATATCAACAATCCCCATATCTAATTTCTTGTGCCCATAATTGATCGCTTCACTTTCTAGTAGCGTGGATATGATGCTTTCCATGGCCTGTATTTCATCCAATAGATTTTCTCGCTTGATTGGATCGCTGAGCATCTCAACTTGAAGCTTGGCTCTTGTCAGCGGAGACCTCAGTTCATGGCTGACACCCATATTTAATCGTTGTTTCGCTTCCAGCATTTCGACAACATTGTCAGCAAGAAAGTTGATTTCCTTGGCTAAAACACCCAGTTCATCCTCTCTGCTCACATTTATTCTATGTTTCAAATCTCCCTGTCCAATCTTGGTCGCAGCTTGTTGAATATTTTGAATGGGATTGATCATTCTCTTTACAAGAAGGAAGGTTAACAGAAGAATCGAAAGACTGATCAAAGCAATTGCCTCGAATAGATATGTCGGTCCAGCTTCAATCGAAACCTTTGGATTGACCATAGTGATGATGTATTCGCCATAAGGAATTTGAAAGTAGGTTCTGTATTGGTATCTGGCAAATTTTGAATCTTCAACTATTTTTGGAGCTTGATCATTTCCATTATTTATTTTGATGCTATCCCATCTGCTTGGCTGAAAATCAATTTCATCTGTATTTGGAAACTTATCGGTTGAACTCCACTCAAAACCACCCCCTGTAATCAAAATATCAAAAGGCATATCTTGTGTAATTTTAGCGGCGGTTTGAGCATTTGGTGGATAACCAAGATCCTCCATTAAATTTCCTAAATAGCTGGTTTGATAGTAATCCAGCGTATCTCTTACCTCTTCATTCAAAATCAAAGACCTGACGCCAAAATCAAGAAGATAAAAATATGCGATGCCAGTGATTAAGAACACTCCAAATAGTTTGATCGAAAGTGAGTTAATCCGCTGAAGCATGCCTCATCTACCTAGTATCGACAAACATATAGCCCTTTCCCCATATGGTCTTTATTAATTTTGGCTCTTTTGGATCGTCTTCAATCTTATGTCTCAATCTTGAAATGAGAATATCAATCGATCTTGAGAATAAATGAGCATCAATGCCTTTGATTTCCTTGATGATTTCATCTCTGGAAAAAATCATTCCTGGGTTCTTTATGAATAGATCCATGAGCTCAAACTCTTTGGTGGTCAAGTCTAAAACATTCCCATTGAGTGAAACTTCAAGTCTCTGTTGGTCAATTTGAAAAATTTGGTCTGATCCAAATGTTGAGCCCTTTTGTGTTCTTCTAAGAAGACTGTGAACTCTTGCGACCAATTCTCTTGCCTCAAACGGTTTGGATAAATAATCATCAGCACCTAAATCAATGCCTTTGATCTTATCATCAGCCTCTCCCCTCGCGCTCAAAATAATGATTGGCTTATCAGATTCTTGTCTGATCATTTTACAGAGCTCAAACCCATTAATATGTGGCATCATCACATCAAGTATCAAGAGGTCTGGATCTTTTCTGTTTATGGTTTCAATTGCTTTTCTTGGGTCGTTGACAACGGATAAGTCGATGTCAAAAGATTTCAGATAATTCTTTAATAAATCGCCAAGCTTTTGATCATCATCAATCAATAATGCTTTAGTCATATGAGTCATTGATTCCATCTATCTTTTGTTTGAGCAATTTGCTCGGTGCCAATTCGCATCTCTAGCATTCGATTGGCTTCCTCTTCTCCAAAAACTTGGATAGGGAGTATATTCATTGGATCATTTCGATAACCCAATTCTCTCACTGCATAATCATATTTTTGTTGCTCATCTCTTCTCTCTATTGGCAATTCTTCCGCTTCATCTAGCCAATCAAACCAACGCTGAATAAATTTCTCCAGATAATCTTCACAATAATCAATATTTGCATCATTGAGTTCTGCATGGGAGCTGACACAGATTGGAGACATAAGTGATCTTAAATAAGTTCCATGACTAACAAAACGGGTCCAATCCTGATTGGCCCGAAATTCCAAAAAATCTTGATTCACTGGCTCATAGTACTTAGATACATAATCTGGATTGGTTCTCAAATCCATTCTGGGAGTATATTCCGCATAAAAATATAATCTGGGTATTGTTCCAAAAATAATTGTTAAGTGAGGAACTTGATTCATTTGGCCTAAAAAAACTGTGGCATTGATATCCAAAATGCTTTTTTGTCTATTTCCGATCCAAGAGTGCACCAACCAATCGACTTCATCACCTGTATATGAGTTAAATGAGCCCTCCATTTTCCCATGAACTTCATGTTCATCTGAAACAAAATACTCTCTTCCATCACATGACGGGTGTCTTTTTACATCATATCGAGCCTTTACCCTTTCGATTATCTTGGTTTGAATCCCCCAACAACGTTCCCATGCAGCACTGACATCTACATTGGGATTCTCGCTGAGAAACTCCATTATTGTCTTTGTCTCTTTATTATTAATGAGTGATCCCCTATTTCATTTTTTCATTGTCAGACTAACAGTATTTGGCAAAGAAAGTAATAGAACAGCCAGATGGCAGTCTATATAATTTTTAAGTGAATAAAATTCAGGAGCCAATATGCCAAGTATCAATATAAATAATCACGAAATGTACTATGAAATACATGGTGAAGGAGATCCAGCGGTTTGCATGGGTGGATGGGGAACATTTTGTCATGGCAATGAAGGTCTCTTGGCAAGAGGATTGACCGATAAATATCAAGTTCTAGTTTTTGACTACAGAGGAATTGCTGATTCCACTGATGATCCCAGCATTGAACCGTCAATGAGAATGCATGCTGAGGATTTGACTGGTCTCTTGGATCATCTGGGATGGAGCAATGTGCATCTCATTGGATTGGTCGGCATGGGTTGCTGCGTTGCACAGGAAATAGCGATCAATCGTCCAGATCTGGTTAGAAGCATGGTCAACATGGGCGCATGGGCATATTGCGATACTTATCTTTATGATCAGTTGAAATTATTCAGAGATGTGCATCGTGATTCAGGTTTTCTGACGTTTCAGGAAAAAGTTTCGATCTATTCTTTTCTGCCCGAATATTACAACGAAAACAGAGACAAATTATTGGGTCCAAATGCTGGGTGGAAGGAGCTCAATGGAAATTATGAAACACATGCAAGACTAGTAGAAGCCTGCATAAATCATGATGTCAAAGACAGATTAAATGAGATTTCTGCACCAACTTTAATTATCCATGCTGGCAAAGATCTCGTGACTGGTCCAAGAACCACATTGCCACTTGAAGAAGGCATACCCAATGCTGAGGGGGTTTTGATGGAGGATGTGGCTCATGTTGTAGCCGGAAAGGAGCAAAAAATTGCTTTTTGTGAGATTCTTTTTGACTTCCTTGAGAGACACTAATTCTCTGAAGCTCTTGTATTCAAAAACCAAAGTATACATAATGTGGCACGAACACATAGTGAGCTAGGTTATTAGAGGTAAATATGTCAGAAAATGGTTCAAAAATCCGGATGGATAACGGTAAACTTCAAGTCCCAAATGACCCCATAATCCCATTTATTGAAGGTGATGGAATCGGTCCAGATATTTGGAAAGCATCAGTCAGGGTATTCGATGCAGCAGTTGAAAAGGCATATCAAGGGGAAAGAAAGATAAACTGGCTAGAGGTTTACGCAGGCGAAAAAGCATTCAATAAATTCAATAATTGGCTTCCAGATGACACCATTGAGAAGTGCAAAGAATATCTGGTTTCAATAAAAGGCCCGCTTACTACTCCTATTGGAGGCGGAATGAGATCTTTGAATGTAGCCCTGAGACAATTACTCGATTTATATGTCTGCCTAAGGCCTGTTCGATGGTATCAAGGGGTGCCTTCACCGGTTAAAAATCCTGAGAATGTCGATATGGTGATTTTCAGAGAGAACACGGAAGACATTTATGCTGGAATTGAATTTGAACAAGGAACAGAGCCCAATCAAAAATTCCTATCACTTTTTAAAGAATCATTTCCTGATGAATTTTCAAAAATTCGTTTTCCTGAATCGTCAGGCATAGGCATCAAGCCAGTTTCTCTTGAGGGTTCTGAGAGGCTCCTTAGATCAGCTTTTGATTACGCAATAGAGAATGGTAGAAAAAGTGTCACCTTTGTTCATAAAGGCAATATCATGAAATTCACTGAAGGCGCCTTCAGAAACTGGGGTTATGAACTTGCAGAAAGGGAATATGGCGATCATGTATATACCTGGGATCAATGGGAAAGAACAAAATCAGAAAAAGGAGAAGAAGCTGCCAATCAAGAACAAAATGAAGCCATCGAAAATGGAGCGATCTTGGTTAAAGATGCGATTGCAGACATAACACTTCAACAAGTTCTTACGAGACCAGCAGAATTTGATGTCATCGCAACAATGAACCTCAATGGCGATTATTTGTCAGATGCACTCGCAGCGCAAGTGGGTGGAATTGGAATAGCGCCAGGTGGAAACATGAATAATACCACTGGCCATGCAATATTTGAGGCAACTCATGGTACTGCTCCAAAATACACAGACCTGGATAAAGTGAATCCTGGTTCAGTGATACTATCAGGTGAAATGATGCTGAGATATATGGGCTGGACAGAAGCAGCTGATCTCATAGTTCAGTCAATGGATGCAACCATACAAAAGAAAACGGTCACTTATGACTTTGCAAGGTTAATGGGAAATATCACACCTGTAAAGTGCAGCGAGTTTGGTGATGAGCTCATCAAAAATATGATCTGATTTAGAACACTCTACGAAGTCTCAGATAATAAGATATAAGGAGAAAAATAGTGAAAATAATAAACATTTTCATCTTACTGTTTGTTTCATCGCTGAGCTTGGAATCCATCGCCGCAGATTGTGAACAAGTGATAGAAGGCAATGATGCGCTTCAGTTTAATTCAAAAGCAATGACGGTCAGTGCCGCTTGCGAAACCATCACAGTTACGCTCAAACATACTGGCCAATTGCCAGCAAATATAATGGGGCACAACTGGGTACTTACTAAGTCTTCTGACTTCATGCCCGTAGCTCAAGCTGGAGGTGCAGCCGGTCTGGAAAATGACTATGTTCCTCAAAACGATCCCAGAGTGATCGCTTATTCGAAAATCATCGGTGGAGGAGAAACCACAACAGTGACATTTTCAACCGCTCACAGACTGAGATTAATATCGCCTTTAACAAGAGATAAAGGACCTGAACGAGCGATCGCAATGAGATCGCTCAAGCTCTCAATCGACTTTAGGAAATCATTAATTGCATTTGGCTCTGCAAGCATCTGAACAATGGTTAACCCATCTTTTTCATTGATTATTTCAGCTGAATAATCATAGAAAATCGTTTTTATTGAACTCAAATTGTCCTCTGAAATCTTAAGCTTAACCATCATCAACTCACTTTCAATGTGATCCATTGGTGTGATATCTAAAACATCAATCACATCGATCAATTTATACAACTGCTTTACGACTTGATCCATTTGTTCATCACTTACATCAGTGACAAGGGTCAACCTCGAGATCATTGAATCTTTAGTGGGTGCCACACTCAATGAATCGATGTTAAAACCTCTGGTTGAAAACATCGATGATACCCGTGTTAGAGCACCTGATTCATTCTGTACCAAAATTGCAATTGTGTGCTTCATTTATTGATTATCTTAAATTTCCTATGATGAAGTGAATTGTACATACTAATGCAAACAAATGAAGAAAGTTATGATTATTACTTTTCACTTATCTTTGTAGTATGGTGTCACCCTTGAAAAAATATAAGAGTAATGTTTTATAGATATTGCTGCTTAAATAATAAAATATAAAAAATGAAAACAGGCTCAGAAATAATCATTGATGTTCTTGCAGAAGAAGGTGTTGAAACCATTTTTGGTTACAGCGGCGGAGCGATTTTGCCAACCTATGATGAAGTCTTCAAATACAATGAGGCCAACCCAAAAAATCAAATGCCATTGATTGTTCCCTCAAATGAACAAGGTGCTGGTTTTATGGCATCAGGGTATGCAAGATCAACAGGTAAACCAGGAGTGGTTATGGTCACATCAGGTCCAGGTGCAACCAATACTGTTACACCTGTGAGGGATGCGATGGCCGATTCAATTCCTATGGTCATCATATGCGGACAAGTCAGCAGAGCAGCAATCGGTAGCGATGCTTTTCAAGAAGCGCCAATAAGCAGTGTAATGGGGTCAGTGGCTAAACATGTTTTTCTGATAACAAATGAGAATAAGTTGGCCGCGACATTAAAGGCTGCATTTGAAGTTGCAAGATCTGGAAGACCAGGCCCTGTCGTTGTTGATATACCAAAAGACATACAAACTGCAGAAATCTCTGATGAAGATCACGAGGAAGCCAACATTGCTGCCTATGCCAATAGAATATCGGCCATTGAAGAATCTCGACTGAGTGAAGAAAAATCATCGGAATTTTTTGATCATCTCTCCAATTCAAAGAAACCTCTCATCTATTTTGGTGGAGGGGTCATCTCTGCAAATGCTTCAGAGGAACTCAGAGAATTTGTTGATCACTTTAATCTGCCTGCGGTATCAACTTTAATGGGCTTGGGTGCGGTTGATACGCAACATCGCTCTTCCCTACATATGTTAGGCATGCATGGGACGCCTTATGCAAATTATGCTGTTCAAGAAAGTGACTTCTTAATTGCAATCGGCTCTCGCTTTGATGATCGTGTTGCAGGTGTTCCTGATAAATTTGCACCCAAGGCGAAAGTGATTGCTCATTTTGATGTCGATGCATCAGAAATTAATAAAGTTAAGAATGCCACTTGGTCCCATCTTGGTTTTCTATCTCTGGCATTACACACCCACAGTCTTAAATCAAAATATCCTCTCAACTTCAATCGAACTTCTGAACTGATTCAGCCAGAACATGTCATTGAATGCATCAATAAAATTACAAGAGGAAATGCGATTGTCACAACTGGCGTAGGTCAGCACCAAATGTGGGCAGCTCAGTATTTTGACTTTAAAGAACCGAGGCTTTGGCTTACATCAGGTAGCATGGGAACCATGGGCTTTGGTATTCCTGCTGCAATTGGTGCTCAATTTGCACATCCAGAGAAAACCGTCATCGATATCGATGGAGATGGAAGCATAAGAATGAATTTGGGAGACTTGGAAACCATCACAAACTATGACTTACCAGTCAAAGTACTGCTTCTAAATAACTCAGGAGATGGGATGGTAAAGCAATGGCAAAAACTTTATTACGGCGGTCGCTTATCAGCAAGTGACAAAACACTTCACACAAAAGACTTCATTATGTCAGCAAAATCAGATGGCTTTCAGTTTGCAGAAAAATTGACCGATCAATCAAAAGTAGAAGAAACAATTGAGCGATTCATCAATTTTGAGAAGGCGGCATTTCTTGAGGTTGTCATCGATCCTGATGCAATGGTTTTTCCAATGATTGGGCCTGGAATGTCATATGATCAAATGATCACGGGGCCATTTATGGAAGGCAAGGATCCTGATCCTGAAATTGATGGAAACGATCCTAAGTCTATGTTTTGACTCTATCGCTCACCCATCGCATTGATGTCATGCGTTTCACCATGCTGAGCATAGAGTACTTTTTTCCTGAAGAATCTAAGCATACCCATTTCGCCCATTCTTGATGCGCCAATACCTGAATATTTGAACCAGTTTTTCTCACCATCAAAAACATAGGTTGTTGCTCCGCAGTCTTGAACTGTGACAGCGCCAGCATCAATATGCTTCGCAATATTTGAAGACTCCTCATGACTGCCTCCTAAAACAGCAGCTGAAAGACCATAGATGGTGTCATTTGCTAGCTCAATGGCATCCTCGATTTTCTCATATGTCATCACAGGAATTACAGGGCCAAATGTCTCATCAGTCATTACTTTCATTGAATGATCAACGTCTTTAATGACGGTTGGCTTAACCCATTTTCCGCCGCCATGATTTTCAATCTCGCCTCCAGTCATTATTGTTGCGCCCTTTTCTTTTGCATCATTTAAATGATCTGCAATGATGTCCGCCTGTTTATCAAAAATTAATGGTCCGATATGTCCTTCTCTTACATCGGGATAATTGAGTGTCACCTTGCTGGCTTGATCAGCCAATGATTCAATAAATTGATCTGCAATTGATTGATGAACATAAACCCTTTCTATCGATTGGCATGCTTGTCCTGTGGCTTGAACAGATGCTCTTAGAATGATACGAGCAGAATCAATAGGGTCGGCATTTTCAGTCACTATAACAGGATCTTTCCCGCCCAACTCTGCATAGACAGGTATGAAGTTTCTAGCGCCACTTTCATAGACTAATTTTCCTGTTTTCACACTGCCGGTAAAGCAAAGTGCATCAACGTTATTAATTAAGTCTTGACCTGTTTGCCCTCCACCTTGAATAAATCGGCAGACTTTGTGCAGCTCAGGTATTTTTTGAATAATATCTTGTATGGGCTTTATGAACCTAGGAGTAATCTCACTGGGCTTTATGATTACTGCAGACCCTGCCATGAGTGCTGGTATTAAATCAATCAGTGTAATTAAAAATGGGAAATTCCATGGCCCGATTATTCCTACAACCTCAAATGGCTTATATTGATGGGTATATGTCACAGTTGGGACAGATGACTGAAGTGGTTCTTGCTCTGCAAAAACTTTGTTTCCTATTGCCCTCCAGCCAGGAACCATCTTCGTTAGTTGTGCAACTTCACCGGTGCAAATAAAATACCGTCCTGTGTCTGCGACCAGTGCATCTAAAAGCTCATCACTTTCAGCAACCATTTTGGCCCATTGATCCAGAACATCTGCCCTCTCATCGACAGTTTTTGCAGCCCAATCTGCTTGGTTTCCTCTTAATTCATCAACAATGCTTGAAATTTCATCAGTTGATGTTGCTTCGAAACTGTAATCATTCTCTCCTGTTCTAGGATTTCTTACTTGTATTGTGCTCATGTTATGGGTCACCTTAAGACTATTGTCAAAAAACCATCATAAGATACGATTTATAAAAAGATACATCAATCATTAATTAATAAGATTACGATGGCGTTCTTTGGAAATATTCCCACCACTCAAAACCGCAACAATATTTTCATCTGGATTAACTGCTTTTTGTTTAATCGCTGAAAGTACAGCAGCCAATGATGCTGCTCCACCTGGCTCAACAATGATTCCAAATTCATGGAATGCCAGACTCATTGAGTCGATCACCTGCTGGTCCGTGACGGTATCGATAGAAGAAACCTGTGATTGATTGATCCTGAATGTGAGCTCGCCAGGCATTTCAGCCATCAAGGAATCACAAAGCGTATCGGGCTGAATCTTGATTATTTCCCTTTTTCCGGAAGAAAATGATTTTTGGGTATCATTTAGAGACTCAGGCTCTACTCCAATGATGATGACATCTGGATTAAATAAATTGAGTGCAGATGATGAGCCAGCAATTAAACCGCCTCCACCAACCGGACAATAGAAACGATCCACTGTTTGACCAATATTTGCCATTTGGTGAAACGCTTCCATGCCAACAGTTCCCTGACCACATATGACATCAAAGTGATCATATGCAGGGATTAAAAATGCGCCACTTTCATTTGAAAAATCTTCTGCAATCTTCTCTCGCGATTCATTATAACGGTCATAAAAGATGACATTTGCTCCCAAAGCTTTGGTGTTATTAATCTTTGAATCTGGTGCGTCAGTCGGCATAACGATGGTTGCCTTCACATTCTGCAGTTTTGCAGCGAGTGCGACACCCTGAGCATGATTGCCTGATGAAAATGCCACAATATCCCGTTTGCCTCGAGTAACAAACTCTTGGTGCATGCAATAATAAGCACCTCTTAATTTAAAAGAACCGGTACGTTGCAGGCATTCTGCTTTTAAATATAGATTGAAACCGAGTGTCTCATTCAATTTTTTTGACCAAAGCAATGGGGTTTGCTTTATGATTCCTGATAAGGCTTCCGCTGCATTAAAAAAATTTTTCTTCTGATACATACACTTGATTCATTTCTAATTGTAAGATGTCACTAAGGCTAAAGTAATTCAAGCAGAGGAAAAATAAAATGGAAACTTACATCGTCACTATTTATGCCAAAGAAGATCATGCTTCAGATGTACAGGAATATTATCAGGACTTACAAAATATGTATGAAGAGGCGCCTGGTTTTATTTCACGAAAAATCTTTAGGGCCAAAACCGGTGCAATGGAACAAGCAGTGAAGGCGACTTACTCAAAAGAGGAACTTGCTAATACTCCAGAGGAAGATCATGACCATGGAGAACATTTTGTGATGATCGAGGAGTGGGAAAGCATTCAAGATAGAATTAATTTTGGAAGAAGCATGAGCAAGGAGCATCACTTAAAAGTCATTCCTTACCTATTGCCAAATCATTCCCATGAATTTTATGAAGCAATTTAAGCCAAGATATTGTCTATTTTCTTTGCACAAATAAAATCATTCTCTGATAATCCCCCGATTGCATGGGTCGTATAAAGCACAGTACAAGATCCATACTTGACAGTTAAGTCTGGATGATGATCTTCAGATTCTGCAATCCATGCCACAGCGTTAACAAATGAAATGGTTTTGTTATAGCCATCGAACTTAAATTCTCTGGAAATTGATTTGAAATCTTCTGCTATTGACCATTGAGGATCAATCGCTTTTGCAATCTGTCTGGCTGCGTCCTCGTCAAGTGGATCAACACCTCCTTCACAAGGCACGCAGTGTTTTTTTTCTAATTCTTCAATATCCATTCTTCATCTCCTTATAATGTTGGTAGAGCCACAAAAGTGCCTCCATTCTGCTCTGAAAGCTTCCGCATCAGATGTGCAAATTTAGCTCCATTTGATGTTCCTGTCTGAGTTGGAAAACCGATTCCATGTATTCTGACCAATCGATTGCCAAATCGATCCGCTTTATTAATCTGGGCAACATAACGGCATACTGCCTCGACTGAGCCGCGAGAGAAATCATCTCCGAAGACATAAATACTGATCTTTCGATCAGGCGTATAGAAAGTATTGATTGCTTCTGTGATGCCCTCCACAGGACTCGAATCACTGGGAGGATTCCAAAACCTTAGGGTCCGGGTGATGTTTCTTCTGATTTCACTGGAGTCAGGAATCCATTTGCCAGCATAAGATGAAAACATATAATCGCCCTCGTCATTGAGAACTTGAATGCCTTTAATCTCAGGATAAACTGCCAGCGTTTCAGAAACTTTTTCAATAACCAAATTCCATGGACCTTGGAACATACTGCCAGATGTATCGATGACAAAAATGATGTACTCACTATCAACCGGTATACCGCCCACAGTGCCATCATCCAAAGGGTCATAGTCCACCAGCAATCTCTTCATTTCTTCAGTTAATTCCTGCTTCGCTGCAAGTAAATTATTTAGGACCCCATCGGAATCTTCTGCCATTGATTGACTTGCTTTAAATTCTGCTTCTAAAGAGGAAACATCTCCACTGAGTTTATTTTTTCTTTCACTGTTATCAGAAATCTGCTCCTCTAAATCCTGCATCTCTTCATTGAGAACTGTCGATTCACCTTTGAGCTCATTGAGCTGTCTTTCGAGTTCTACAACAAGCTCTTCCATATTGACCTTGCTCTCTTGAATGCTGATCGGTTCATATATCTTGGTGATCACCAAAAGAAGAATGACTGCTCCAAAACCACAACAAACCACGTCTAAAAAAGACAGGTTAAAAGTTTCCATATTGCGTCGCTTTCTCATTAAGGCCAATCACTCGCTGGAGCCATAAAACTTCCTCTTGATCTGATTGCTAAACGCCAATATGCCTCAGCTGCAAAAGGATCTCCATCAATTGGAAACAGAAGAACATTGACTGGAACCGGTGGCAGTTCTCTCAATGCTTGCTCAAAAAAAGTTAATCTTTGCTCAGGTCTAATCATTTCCCGAATTGGCTTTCTCTTGCCTTGTGTCGGAAGACCATCGGTGATTAAAAAAATATTATCTGGCCTAGGTGATAATTGATTGATCTGGCTGAAGGCGTTTACAAGACTTGTTCCCTTATCTGGCACAACTGACTTCAAATCCTGAATGGCAGCATCAACCTCATTCCCATCTGTCACCTCAATCCAATTGCCATCTGACCCAGAAATAATTGTTTGAGCATCTTCATTGAAAGCATAAATTTGAAATTTTGTTCCAGGTTTCAGCCTGGTGGTCAACCAGTCAACGCTGTTGACTACTTGTCTCCATTTAGGGGCCTTGACTTTCATTTGATCCGACATATTTCGATATCGAATGACATTTACATAAGTCCTGCCAAGCATGCTTGTTGATGAATCAACTAGAAAAAGAACATGGCCTCCTCCCAGTTTCAATTCTGTAAGATATTGACGTTCTCCATCGCCATCAAAGCTTCTCAATGCATCTCCTGGATTGCTACTGGCTCTTTCCATCTGAGACATCATGCGTTTGTTTGCTTCTTCCAACTGTTTCACATCAGACTGAAGTTGATTGATATCTGCCACTGAGGCAACTGAATTATTCTCTAAAAATTCGATTTCCCTGAGGAGATCCTCAATCTTTTTGGCTAAATCAGAGACGCTTCCCTGAATAATTGCATTCTCTGAGTCCATCTGATCAATGGTATTTTTCAACACCACCAATCTTTTTTGTTCATCAAAGATTTTTTCTTCTAAAAGCTGGCTTTCCGCTTGAAGTTCAACATTTGCCTGCTCGCTCCTGGTCTTGGATTGTGTGTTTATGATCATAAAAAATAGAATCACTGCACCAAATCCACATGAGATCACATCTAAGAATGAGAGATTAAATACGTTGAACTGTCTTCTAGCCATGAATCAAGAAGTCATTCACCTTTCAGATGCGTGATTAAATTCTCATCGCAGTAGGTTTCCGTTTCAAAAATTTGCCTTTCTTGAAGCAATTGAAGTTGATGCACCATAAACATAATGACAATACTGATCAGCAAGGCGATAAAGGTCGAGTTAAAGGCAACACCCAAATTCTGAGTGACACCACTGATGTCTCCATCAACGGCTCTGTGTGCCAAAGAAAGTGCAGCCCCAATTCCTCTGACCGTGCCGATGAATCCAATTGAAGGAATTGCCCAAGCAATATACCTGATCATCGAAAGCTCAGATTCCAGCCTCTCAGCCTCAGATTCAACCATTGTGTGTGTTGCGGTCGATACGTCTTGAACATTCTTGGTTGTAGTAAAACGTTTCAGTCCATTGATCAATGTTCTGGTTAAGAATAAATCTTTCTTTGAATCAT
>LUMP01000050.1_pt1 | contig 30138 bp, 33 predicted proteins | sample 729641 | NCBI WGS metagenome assembly LUMP01 (sample SAMN03860260, study PRJNA289734) | marine metagenome | biome: seawater column; feature: ocean; material: water; isolation source: Red Sea water column Station 12 - depth 47m | place: Saudi Arabia: Red Sea | collected 2011-10-15 | depth 47 m | reverse complement strand
TTTCAAATGTTTCTTACACAAATTCCTATTTTCTTTAAAACTAATTTTTACAGTTTGTATGGCTTTTTCTTTACATTCTGAAATACTGCATTGCAATAATCAAATTTAATTGGATTTGTTAATAAAACTTTGAAATAATGTAATTACCTTGCTAACTTTTTTATCATTCTAGTTCAATTTACAATTATGAACGATGATGAAAAAGGTAAAGAATTTTTAAAATTAATAGATGAACAAAATACTGTCCAATGGAATATTGTTGCAAAATTATCTTCTTTAATAAAATCTGAATGGAATTCTCAAGAATTAAAAACTGAAGTTGAAAATTTGGTAAAAGAACACTATAAAATTACAAAGGATCTTAATAGTCTAGATGAAAATAACAGTATTTTATAATGCAGAATCTACCATTAGTGCAATAAACAATACTGCCAGATACGGACTTGAAAATTTAAACAATGTCCATGCAGCTTTTTCCATTGGTTTTACTGTAACCCAAATTGATAATCCTACCATTAATGCTCCTGACGCAATTGCAGTCCATAAATAAACATCTCCTACCATTTCTTCACCATTTTCATTTGTGATGAAAAATGGTGCAATTGAAAATAATACCATTACAACTGTAGATAGTGCAATTGCTCTTGCTGATGTTTTCTCTGATTGTACTGCAGTTAACATTGGAACATCTACTTTGTTATAATCTTCTTTGAAATGCAATGTTAATGCCCAAATGTGCATTGGAATCCAAATAAACACTAATCCTGCCATTGCAAGACCCATTGTCCATAAATCTGACATACTTACTGCTACCCAACCAATCATCGGAGGTGAACCACCACATAGTCCTCCTAAAATAATATTTGTTCTAGAGTTTCGTTTTAGCACATATGAATATACAATAACGTTGTTTAGTAATCCAAATGCTATGAAAACTGTTGCCCAAATTCCTTGCTCTAATGTTGTTGTAAATGAAATTGCAAATGCTAAGACAAGTGAAATTCCGGCTAATGCTAATCCAAAATTTCTTGCTTTAACTGCAGGATAGATTCTCTTTGAAGGAAGAGGTCTATCTTTTGTTCTTTCCATAATTGCATCAATGTCTTTATCGTGATAATTTGTCAAAGTATTTGCTGCTGCAGAACCTGCTGCAACTGAAAATAACATTAATGCCCAAGTTTCTATCGAAATTGGAATATTGTAAATATTTGATGCTGTTAATGCTGCACCAAATGCAGTAAATACAAGTAAATACCAAATTTTTGGCTTTGTTAATTCATAATAAACCGCTACTCTTGAACTAGTTGTTTGTTTTTGCAATATACTACTCACCAGTATTTGATGGCATATATGGCATTGCTTTCGTTCGTGATTTCATCTCAATAAATGACTCTGATGATTGAATTCCTTCAACTCTACCAATTTTTTCTGAAACCATTTTGTGCATTTGATCTAATGATCTTGAATACATTGTTACCAAAATATCGAATCTGCCTGTAACTTCTGCAACTTCTCTAACTCCATCAATTTTGAATAACTGCTCAATTACATTGTCTCTTTGTTTGGTATCAATATTGATTCCAGTTAATGCTTTTACTTCATAACCTAATTCTGCATCGTTTACATCTATAGTAAATCGCTCAATTAATTTTCTTTTTACTAATCTTTTGATTCTTGAATACACTACTGATGAATTAACATCTATTTTCTTTGATAATCGAGGAACTGAAATTGAAGCATCATTTGATAATTCTGATAATATCTGTAAGTCTAAATCATCAACTTTTGTCGTCTAAAACACCTAAACCGTTGTAGATTTCTGGTTCTTATAAAGTTATTATTGTAAAAATTACAATTAATTTCTAAATTTTACCTTTTTTGTATAACATTTCTGCTAAAAGCACAGCTCCTTTTGCAGAACCCATTTTCTTATTATGTGAAAACAGCATGTATTTCAAACCATTGTCAAACAATTCTTCTTTTTCAACTCTTCCAATCGTTGTTGTCATTCCATCACCTACTGTTCTTTCCATTCTAGGTTGTGGTCTTGTTGGGTCTTCATGGAATGCATAGTAATCTTTAGGAGCAGAAGGTAATCCTGCTACTGAAATGTCTTTGTTACTTTGATTGTAAGTTTCCTTTGCTTTTGCAGGATCAATTTCTTCTGTTGTTTCTACAAAAACTGATTCAGTATGACCATCAATTACTGGAACTCTTGTGCAAGTACAACTAATTCTGATATCTGCATCTTGGATTTTGCCATCAACTAGTTTTCCTAAAATTTTTCTTGTTTCTAATCTAACTTTTCCTTCTTCTTTTGGAATGTATGGTAAAATATTATCTGTGATTCCCATTGCAGAAACACCAGATTTGCCTCCTCCTGAAATTGCTTGCATAGAAGTCATCATCACTTTTTTTGCGCCATATTTTTCTAGTAATGGTTTTAGTGTGATTGCTAAACCTGTAGTTGTACAATTTGGTAATGGTGCTACAAATCCTTTCCAGTTACGATTTTTCTTTTGAGTTTCAATTAATTCAGTTTGTTCGTCATTAATTCCTGGAATGAGAATTGGAACATCATCTTCATATCTATAAGCAGAACTAGTTGAAACTACTGGTAATTCTGCTGCCATTTTAGTTTCAATATCTATTGCAGCCTTTGATTCAACTGCTGAAAATACTAAGTCTAATTGTGACGTATCAAGTTCATCCACCTTTTTAACAGTCATTGATTTGATATATTCTGGGATTTCACCACCAACATCCCACATGATAATACCCCCTTCATTTCTGATAGCATCAAGATAATTTTTACCTGCAGAGCGTTCAGAAGCTGCAATTTGAGTTACCTCAAACCAAGGGTGATCATTTAATGATTGTACAAATTCCTGGCCTACTGAACCTGTAACACCGATAATTGCAACTTTTTTCTTCTCCATAATGAGAATTTAGATCTGTTTCAATTAATAATCGTTTATAGAATTACCAAAACATACTAAATTAGCCAACTCCATTTTGAACTGTGATAATTAATACAAAATCATCTATTCGTAGACATTCTCCTGTAATTCATGGAGGAAAAATTCCTTCAAAAAATAGCGATCAGAAAATTATTGATTTTAGTTCAAATATTACACCTTTAGGAATTCCTAGTTCTGTAAAGTCCATTATTAAAAAAAATTTTGATAAAATTGGTTTTTATCCTGATCCAAATTCTGAGAATGTAACTTTAAACTTAGAAAAATACACTCATTTACCAAAATCAAATATTATTGTTGGAAATGGTGCAATTGAAATTTTATACAATTTTTGTTATGCATTTTTATCTAAAACAACTAAAGTGTTAATTCATATTCCAACATTTCAAGAATATGAAACTGCAGTAAAATTAAATGATTGTAAAATATCTTATTTTAAATCAATTAATCTTTCAAAAGATTTAGACTCTTTTATTTTACAAATACCCAAAAATGGATGTATCTTTCTTTGTAATCCTAATAATCCAACTGGAGAACTATTATCAAAAAAAGAACTTTTGGCAATAATTATCAAAGCAAAAAAATTAAAAACTTTAGTTTTCATAGATGAATGTTTTATTGAATTAGTGCCTGATTATGATGAATCAGTAATCTCTTATGTAAAAAAATATGATAATCTTTTCATTTTAAGATCACTAACTAAATCATTTGGATTACCAGGAATTAGGATTGGTTATGCATGTGGTTCAAAAGAAATAATTAAAATTTTACAAAAAATTAAAATTCCTTGGAGTGTAAATTCAATAGCACAAGACGCAGCAAACGAAGTTATTAAAAATAAATCTCATATTACAAAATCTAAATTTATTATTAAAAAAGAATTAAAATATTTGAATAAATTAATTTCTTCTATTGATGGTTTTGAATGTATTCCATCTTCAACTAATTTTATTTTAATTAAAACAAAATACAATTCAACATATTTACAAAAAAAATTATTGAAAAATAAAATTTTGATTCGTGATTGTAAAAATTTTAGAGGACTAAATGAACATTATTTTCGAATTGCTGTTAAATCACATAGAGATAATGTAAAATTAGTATCTGCATTGGAGAGTATTAAATGAAATCTTTAATGATTCAAGGAACATCTTCAGGTGCTGGAAAAACAACATTAGTTGCTGCCTTATGTAGAATTTTTTCCGACAAAGGTTACAGTGTGGCTCCTTTCAAGTCTCAAAATATGTCTAATTTTGGATATATTGCGCCTGATTTTGAAATTTCCCGAGCTCAAGCAATTCAGGCTTTTGGTGCACGATGTGAAATAACATCGGATTTGAATCCTATTTTATTAAAACCAGTTGGAAATTATTCTAGTGTTGTTTACTTGAATGGCAAGCGATTTAAAAAAATGCATGCAAAAGAATACTATGAAAAATTTGTAAATTCTGAAGGCATGAAATTAGCCTCAAAATCATTGAAAACTTTGCAAAAAAATTTTGATTTAGTAATTATAGAAGGGGCAGGTTCTCCTGCAGAAATTAATTTGCAAAAGTATGATATTGCAAATATGAAAATTGCTAAAAAAGCAAATGCAAATGTTTTGTTGGTTACAGACATCGATAAAGGTGGTTCTTTTGCTAGTTTAGCTGGAACAATGGCTTTAATTGAAAAACAATATCAAAAATTAGTTAAAGGATTTATTTTCAATAAATTCCGTGGTGACATTGATGTATTGAAACCAGGATTTAAAAAATTAAAAAATCTTACAAATGTACCTGTTGTTGGAACAATTCCATTAATTTCAATAAATTTACCTGAAGAGGACTCTCTAAATTCTAATCCTAAAGATTTTGTTTGGAATAACAAAAATATAAAAAAAATTGATAATGAATTAAACAAATTATCAAAAATTGTTAAATCAAATATGGATATTAAATCAATTGAGAAAATGTTACAATGATTTTAGAATCTATTACTGTAATTGGTTTTGCAATTTTAATTGATTTAATTTTTGGAGATCCAAAAAATCGTTATCATCCAACAGCTTGGATAGGAACATTCATTGCAAAATTTACTACAATAACAAAAAATCAAAATCCAATACTTGAAAAAATTGGTGGCACAATAATGATAATTTCTATTTCTAGTGTAGTTATTTTATTATTATCTGGTCTAAATTTTGGAATCTCTTTAATCTCTATTGATTATATTTCATTAATTTTATCTATAGTTGTAGGAGCATTATTACTTAAAACAACTATTGCAATTCGTGGAATGGAAAAACATGCAATTAGTGTAATTGATTCTTTAGAGAGTAATGATCTTGATTTGGCAAGAAATTACTTATCGATGATTGTAAAGCGAAATACTACAAAATTGGACAAAAATCATGTTTTTTCAGGCGTCCTAGAAAGTATTAGTGAAAATACTGTTGATGGAATCACTGGACCAATGTTTTATTATGCATTTTTTGGATTATTTGGTGCATTCATCTATAGGGTAATCAATACAGCTGATTCAATGGTTGGATACAAAAATGAACTTTTTAAAAATTTGGGATGGTTCACTGCAACATCTGATACAATCTTAAATTATATTCCATCTCGCCTGACAGGACTAATGATGGTTCTTTCAGCAGCTATTTTACAAAATAATTGGAAAAATTCTTACAAAGTAATGATTAGAGATGGTAAAAAAACGGAAAGTCCTAATGCAGGATATCCAATGGCAGCATTAGCTGGTGCTTTAGAAACAAAATTTGAAAAAATTGATCATTACAAATTAGGTGATGGGGAAATTATTCTTACAAAACATCATGTTGTATCAGCAATTAAAATTATGAAATTAACTTCAATTCTTTTCTTTGGAATCATAACTATTCCAATAATTTCTATCTTATCTATAGTTGGATGGTGGGTTCATGTTTAAACAAATTGGTTCAGTTTTTTCTTTTTTAACAATTTTACCATCGTCAAATTCAACATTAAATGAAACTGCAAAATACATGTATCTTTTTCCTGTTGTGGGAATTATAATTGGTGTTTTAGTTGGTGGGTTTGGTTTTGGATTATCTTTTCTTTTGGATCCAATGCTTGTTAGTTTTCTTGTAGTAACCTCAATTGCAATTTTAACAGGAATTCATCATGCAGATGGTTTAGCTGATTTTGCTGACGGTTTAATGGTAAAAGGAAGTAAAGAAAAAAAACTCAATGCTATGAAGGATCTATCTACTGGTTCAGCTGGAGTTGTTGCAATTGTTTTGTATCTGATTGGATTAGTTGTAACAATTTCACTTACTACTGGATTTGATTTGTTTAAGGCAATTTTGATTAGTGAAATTTTAGCAAAATTCTCTATGGTTTTAATGGCAAGTTTGGGAAATTCTGCTTCAGTAGGATCAAATTCATCTTTTGTACAAATTATGAAGGATAAAAGAAAATTAATGCTAGCATTTGCAATAATGATTATTCCTGTTGTTTTACTTGGTGAAACTACTGGCCTTGTAATGCTTGGAGTGACCTTTATTGTGACACTTGTAATCTTAGGAATATCTACGCGTAGTTTTGGTGGAATTACTGGAGATGTTATTGGATCTACAAATGAATTAACTCGTTTAGCATCATTGATGGTGTTTGTATCATTATGATTGGTTTGATAATGGCTGGTGGTAAGGGTACTAGAATGAATTTAGATAATGAAAAATTATTACTCAAATACAAAAAACCTGTTATTCTTCATGCAGTTGATTCTTTAAAAGAATCAAATTGTTTTTCAAAAATTTTAGCTTTAACAAGTCCAAATTCTCCGCTAACAAAAAAATTATTACAAGAAAATAATATTGACATTTTTAATACTGATGGAATTGGATATGTAGAAGATTTAACATTAGTACTTCAATCAATAAATGATTCTGTTTTAGTAACTTCAGGTGATTTACCTCTTTTAGATGATGAAATTATAAAAAAAATTGTTAGCTGTTATGATTCGGAAAAAACTTGGACCAGTATTTTAGTAACTAACAAATTTTTAAATTCTCTTGGATTGCAATCTGATTATTTTGTTAATTATGATAATCAAAAATGTAATTACACTGGAATTTCTTTAATTAATGCAAATAAAATTAATTCATCTGAAAATTTAGATGAACACTATATCATTATAGATGATAAAAGAATTGCATTGAATCTAAATACAAAAGAAGATTACGAATTACTCGGCACTACCTGATACTTTACCGTTAATTTTTGCTTTAGAACCAGTTGGTTCTGAAATTGTATTGCCACATGAGTTGCATGCAATATTTGTTGAAGCATGTGAATATACTATTTGTAATTCACCACATTCTTCACAATTAACCTTTTGAAATTTACTTGATGGTTTTGGAACTCCAATATGATCTTTCTTCATGCTGCCACCAACTCAAATTTCTTAATTCTTACCCCTGTTTTATTGTATTTCTTTTTACAAACAGTACATGTCATAATAGGAGTAACTTTTTTAGTAACTTTTGCTGGTTTTGCAAGTTTTGGGAATTTTTGTCCACCATAACCTTGTTTACGTTCAGCGTGACGACGTTCGCCTCTAGCAGAACCGCGTCTTTTTCCAGCCTTGTAAATGGAGACCTTTTGATCAGTATGTGTTTTACATTTTGCACAATACTTTCTGATCACCTTTGGAATGTTCATATCAACAAAACCTCTTCACCCGTAATTTAAGCATTGAACCTATAATAGTCATAAATTTTATCCAATATTATGAGTTCAAGCCTGTCTATGTCAATAAACTCTCTAAATTCTGTAGCGATGGGTGAAAAGAAAGCAAATCTGGTCTTAACAAATTGTAACCTACTTTCTGTATATACAAGAGAAATAATACCAAACATTCAGATCGCTATAATCAATGATCGTATTGCCTTTGTAGGTCCAGACGCAACTCATACTATAGGTCCAAAAACTGAGGTAATTGATATTAAAAATAAATTTGTCAGTCCTGGATTTGCAGATCCTCATGTACATATTGATCAATTTGTGTTACCTTCTGAATTTGCAAAACAAGCAGTACTTTGTGGTGTAACGTCTCTATTTTCAGATCCTATTGATATTGTAAGTGTAGCTGGCAACAAAGGTTTTCAAGAATTTCTAAAACTAGGTGAAAATTTACCTATTAGAATATTTCAAACAGTTCCTGGAGGACTTCCTGTTGATGCAAAATTTAGTAATAGTAAATCATTAACTCAATCACAAGAAAAAACTGCAATAAAACATCCACATGTACTTGGAATGGGTGAAGTTTTTTCATGGACTAAAGTAACATCACGTGAAACAAAAACAATGAAATCGCTTTCAACAATGTTGGAACATGATTGTATAATTAATGGACATACTGCAGGTGCAAGTGGAAAAAAACTCAATGCGTATATTTCATCTGGAATTCTTTCTTGTCATGAGCCAATTAATTTTGAACAAGTCTTAGAAAGATTACGATTAGGAATGTGGGTAATGATTAGAGAAGGTTCAATTCGTCGTGATCTAAAAGAAATCATTCCACATGTTTTGTCACATGGAACATATCGAAACAGATTGATGTTTTGTTCTGATGGTCTAGATCCGTTAGATCTTTCTAAATTTGGTCATATTGATTACTGTATTAGAGAATCTATCAAACTTGGTTTGGATCCTATAGATGCAGTTACAATGGCATCAAAAAATAATTTTGATTATTATAATATGGGAAAAGATCTTGGAGGAATAGCACCAGGAAAATTAGCTGATATTTTGGTTTTTGATAATCTAAAATCATTCAAACCAAGACATGTTTTTGTTGGAGGAAAATTAGTTGTTTCAAATGGCTCTTTTGTATCTCGGATAAGAAGAAATGTAATTTCTCCATGGATTAAAAAAACTGTTAAATTAAAAAAATTCTCAAAAAATGATTTTCTGATAAAATCTAAGAAAGAAAACGTTGGAGTAAATACAATTTACATGCTAAATGAAATCATTACCAAATTAGGTGAATCTGAACTTAATTCTAAGGATGGTTATGTTTCTGCATCAACAGACAAAGACATTTGGAAAATTGCTGCATTTGATAGAATTCATGGAACAAATCAACATTCGATAGGATTTCTTGAAAATTTTGGTGCTGAAATAGGTGCTTTTGCTTCAACTTGGAGTTTTCACGAAAACGATTTGATTGTACTTGGTTCAAATGATTCTGATATGGCAATCGCATCAAATCATTTAATTAAAAATCAAGGCGGAATAGTTGTTGTAAAGTCTGGAAAAATTATTGCCTCATTACCTTTACAATTTGGAGGAATTGTTTCAACAGACTCTTTTGAGACTGTTTCATCAAATTTTGAACAGATCAATAACTCAATAGTGGATTTGGGTTGTAAGTTTACAAGACCACATTTGATCCCTTTATTCTTGCCATTTTTAGCACTGCCTTCTGTTAGAATTCTTGCAGGTGGAATTGTTGATGTTAAAAAACGATCTTACATATCGCCTATCATTTAGGCAATGTTAAAAAGGGGGATTTTGGGAATCGAAAATGAAACTAAATGGCATCAATTCAACAAGGACCAAACGGACCTGTATTAGTTCTAAAAGAAAGTGCATTACAACAAAAAGGTAAAGATGCACAGCAAAACAATATAGCTGCAGCAAAATTAGTTGCAGAATTAGTTAAAAGTAGTCTTGGACCTCGTGGTCTAGATAAAATGTTAGTTGATTCCTTAGGTGACGTTACAATTACAAATGATGGTGCAACCATTCTAAAAGAAATTGATGTTCAACATCCAGCAGCTAAAATGATTGTTGAAATTTCTAAAACAGTTGATAATGAAGTAGGAGATGGAACAACTTCTTCAGTAGTATTTGGTGGTGCATTACTAGCAAGAGCAGAAGATCTTTTGAAAAAAGATGTTCATTCCTCAACAATCATTGAAGGTTTTCAAGCTGCATCAGAAAAAGCTCTTGAAATTTATTCACAATTATCCAAAAAGATAGAACCTGATGATAAAGCATCATTACTAAAAATTGCTTCAACAAGTATGCAATCAAAATTAATTTCTGAAGATAGTAGTAAATTATCAAAAATTGTTGTAGATGCAATTCTTAATGTTGCAACTAAAAAAGGAGATCAATATTTTGTTGATCTTGAAAATATTAAAGTTGAAAAGAAACCAGGTGGTTCAATTGATGATACACAAATCGTAAAAGGAATTGTTTTAGATAAAGAAATTGTTCACAGTGGAATGCCTACTAGAATTGATAAAGCAAGTATCGCATTGATTAATTCAGCATTAGAAATTGAAAAAACTGAGATGAGTGCAGAAATTAGAATTACTGATCCTACTCAAATGCAAATGTTCTTAGAAGAAGAAAACAGAATGCTCAAAACTATGGTTGACAAATTACATGATGTTGGAGCAAATGTTTTGATATGTCAAAAAGGAATTGATGATATTGCACAACATTACCTAGCAAAACATGGTATAATGGCTGTTAGACGAGTTAAAGAAAGTGACATGATTAAACTTTCAAAAGCTACTGATGGACGTGTAATTAGCAACTTAGATGATTTAACTGAAAAAGATCTTGGCTCAGCAGATTTGGCTCACCAAAAGAAAGTTGAATCTGATAAATGGGTATTCATTGAAGGATGTAAACACCCACAATCTGTTACACTGTTAATTCGTGGAGGAACTCAAAGAGTAATAGATGAAGTTGACCGTTCAATTCATGACTCTTTAATGGTAGTAAAAGATGTAATTGAAAAACCAGAGATTGTTGCTGGTGGAGGAGCTCCAGAATCATTTGCAGCAGCACAACTCAAAGATTGGGCTGATAATTTTGATGGAAGAGAACAACTTGCAATTAAGAAATACGCTGAAGCATTAGAAGTAATACCATTAACCATTTCTGAAAATGCAGGAATGGACCCAATTGACACTATGGCTACTTTAAGATCAAAACAAAGTCAAGGCCAAAAATGGACAGGTATTGATGCAAAAAATACTAAGATTGCTGACATGATGGCAATCAATGTAGTAGAACCAATTGCAGTTAAAGAACAAATAATCAAATCTGCAACTGAAGCAGCATGTATGATACTTAGAATTGATGATGTAATCGCTGTATCTGGTGGTCCAGGCGGTGGCGGTGGCGGTATGCCTCCAATGGGATAAATTTAGTTAAAACTTAATCCTACTAATTATCATAAATTATTGTTGCACAAAATTGGTATAGATTTAGGTGGTACTAAAACTGAAATTATTGTTTTAGATGAATCTCTAAATATTTTACAAAGAAAAAGAGTTCCTACACCTCAAGATGATTATGAAAAAATTTTACAAAATATTGTTACTTTAGTAAATGATGTTTCTCAAAACCTATCAGATTTTTCTTTAGGAGTTTGTTGTCCTGGTGCAATTTCTAAAACTACTGGTCTAATCAAAAATAGTAACACTCAATGTTTGATTGGTAAATCTTTCAAAAAAGATCTTGAAAAGAAATTAAAAAAAAATATTTCTCTTGAAAATGATGCAAATTGTTTTGCCTTATCTGAATCCAAAATGGGTGCTGGAATTGAATTTGATTTTGTTTTTGGTGTGATTTTGGGTACTGGTGTAGGTGGTGGTATTGTATATCGTAATTCTCTTCATTGTGGACGAACCAATATTGCAGGTGAATGGGGTCATCATACTTTACATCAAAATGGTAATTCCTGTTATTGTGGTAAATCTGGTTGTGTGGAGACGTATCTTAGTGGGCCTTCTTTAGAAAAACGTTGGAATCAATTAACTGGATTAACTCAATCGATGCCTGAAATTATTAATAATTTAGATTCTGAAATTGGTAAATCCTGGAAAGATGAATTTTTGAAAAATTTTGGTTATGGCCTTGCAAATGTAATTGATATCTTAGATCCTGATGCAATAATTCTTGGTGGAGGTTTGTCAAATATTGATTTTCTGTATAGCGAGGGAAAAAATTCTGTATATGAAAAAGTATTTTCAGATGTTGTTGATACTCCTATTTTAAAAAATAAACTTGGTGATTCTTCAGGAGTGTTTGGAGCTGCTCTTTTAGATTAATTATTCTGGACAACCTTCCATTTTTGCAATGAAATAACCGTTTGTCATTATTTCGATTTCTACATCTTCTGGTACTGATTCTGAATGACAAAATTTACATTCTTCACTAGTTACTATTGCATCATTTTCATTAATAGATCTTAGCCATTCTTTTGCAAATGAAATTGCCTCTTCATTATTTTTTTTATCTGTAATCACATCAAAATGCATTGTGTGTCCATCATTTGCTTTTACGTATGTGTCAAAAACATGAAAGTCCATTTTTATCACTAATTATTACTGTGTACATCCCTAATTTCAAGAACTTTGTCTACAATTTGATTAACGTCTACATCTAATTCTGTAGTTATCAAAATTAGTCCAGCTCCTCCAATTGGTATTGTAATTCTGTAAATTTTTTCATATTTTGCCAATGCAAAAATTGGTGTTCCTATTTTATCAGCTGTTTTCTTTCTTGTTGACCAGCGGTAAATTGCTTGTGATAATGAGGTTTCAGTTTCTTCTCTTGATAAGTGAGATTTAACACCTGGTCGTACTTTGTCATGTAATTCTCCATAATCATAAACTGCTGCATATCTAATATTTTGATTCAAATCTAAAATTTCATCGCAGATTTTATCGTAATTCATCATACATCACTTATTGTGGCTCAATTGTTGCTGGTGGTTTGCTTGAAATTGTATATGTTACCCATGTTACATCCTCAATTTCGTTAGTTATTCTATTACTCATTTTTTCTAATACTCCATGTGGCAATCTTGTCCAGTCAGCAGTCATTGCGTCAATTGAATCTACAACTCTAATCATAACTATGTTTCCATATTTTCTCTCATCTCCAACAACTCCTACTGCTTTATCGTCTCCCACTGCTGCATATGCCTGCCAAACTTTTGTATAATGTCCAGATTCCATTAACTCTTCTTCAACAATTTTACTTGCAATCTTTGAAATCTGTAATTTTGCTTCAGTAATTTCTCCAATAATTCGAACTGATAACCCTGGACCTGGAAATGGGTGTCTCATGAAAAGTTTCTCAGGGACACCTAAAATTTTAGCAATTTGTCTTACTTCATCTTTGTAAAGTTCTCTTAACGGTTCCAATATTTCTAAATTTAACCAATCTGGCAGTCCTCCAACATTGTGATGAGATTTTATTACATCTGCTGGACCTTTAGAAACACCACTTTCAATTACATCTGGATACAAAGTTCCTTGGGCTAACCATTTGAATGGGCCTTCTTTTTCAGCAAAATTTGTAAAAACTTGAATAAATTCTTCACCTACAATTTTTCTTTTTAATTCTGGATCTTCTACTCCTTTTAATTTTTCAAGAAATTGTTTTCCTGCATCCACTGATGTGAAATTTACTTTAAAATTATCCTTGAACATTTCCTCTACTTCTTTTTCTTCGTTTAATCTCAATAAACCATTATCAACAAAAACACACTTGAGTCTATTTCCAATGGCTTTGTGAATTAGTAATGCTACAACTGTAGAATCTATTCCTCCACTTACTCCACATAATACGTTTCCATCAATTTTTGAAATTTTTTCTACTGCTGAATCAATAAAACCTTCCATAGTCCATTCTTGTTTAGCCTCACAAACTTTTAGAACAAAATTTTTGAGAATTTCAGTCCCTTGTTCTGTATGAACTACTTCTGGATGAAATTGAATTCCATAAACTGATTTTTCATCTGATGCAATTGCTGCAGCTTTAGCTCCTTCTGTGTGACCAATGATTTTAAATCCAGATGGAATTTCCTCAGCTTCATCACCATGACTCATCCAAGCACGAACAGATTCACCTATTCCATTTAACAAATCACTATCGTTATCTATTGTTAAAAGTGATGAACCATATTCTTTATTGGCTCTTTTTACTTTACCTCCAAATTTATCTACAATTAATTGATGACCATAACAAATTCCTAAAAGTGGTAAATCCATTTCAAAAATTTTATTTTCTGGTACTGGAGCATCAGAACTATACACACTTGACGGTCCTCCTGAAAAAATTATTCCTTTTGGATTGTGTTTTTGTATTTCTTCATAGCTGATATCAAATGGCACTAATTCTGCATAAACTGAAAATTCTCTAATTCTTCTACAAATTAAATGACTATACTGTGAACCAAAATCTAAAACTAAAATTTTATCCATGATATCACTTACTAATATTCTCCAACATCCTAGTTAATGACCATCCTGCTGTATTGATTAATTCTGTCACTCTTTGTTTTTCTCTATAATTTTTAATAATAATTTCTCTAATGTCACTTCCATTCTTATTAATTATATAATCAATAATTGATTCTTTTTGGATTTTTCCATTTTCTGCTTCAACAAAATCTTTTTTCTTCATTTCTCCAATGATTCTATCTAAAAAGAATGATTTGAAAGGTGGTGTATCTGCATTAATCAAAATTTGTTCATCTAAAATTATTGAAACTTGTTCTGGTGTTACATATGCATTAGCAATGATTTTTCCATCATTTCCTCTTTTAATTGGAATTGAATTTTGAACTGATTTTGAAATTTCTTCCTCTTTTTTAGGCTCAATTTTTGTATCTAATTTAGACGCTTTAACAAAACTAGAATCTTTTAGAAATCCATCTAATACCGTGATATTTTTTTCCAACATTTCTATTCCTTCCTGATGTTTGTCAACTTGTTTCATCAGATTTTCTCTTAGAGCAACAATCTCTTTTACTTGCTCTTCAGAAAATTTCATAATTTAATTAATCAATAATGGGTATAAATGCATTCTAGGTAATTATGATATCCAGTTCTTTATATGATATTTTTTTAAACCCTTCAATTGATCTTGATGTAGTAAATAATTCTGATTTTGTGATCGTTGATAACCAAATTAAAAGTTCTTCACCTATTTTTAATTTCTTTAATTTTGTATCTCTATCCGATTTTTTAGTATTAGAAAATTTTCCAATCTGTTTTCCAAAATCCATTCCAAAAAGAATAATTTTTTTTGCTTCAAAATGACTTGCTAAAAATACTCCTCTATCTCCATCTGTAAATCCTCCAAAATTTTGAATTTTATTGAAAGGTGTTGTTTGAGTTGTTCCAATACAATTTTTAATTTCTTTTACCATTTGTAATTTTTTAATATTATCTCCATGTGCATGTATAACAAATATTGATTTTTTTTTAGATAATTTTTTAATTGCATCTTCGTCTCCATCTAAATCTGTTACAATAATGTCTGGAATTATCCCATTTTCTAAAAGTGGTTTTAATGAACTATCAGCTGCAATCTTGATAGATTTTTTAAATTTTTTTAATTTTGGTATTGCAAATGATAAAGATGGTCCAGAACCTATTACAAAAACTGTTTTTCCTTGAATTAATTTTGTAATTTTTTGATTATTGCTATTTTTTTTTAAAATAGAGTCTAGAATTACGGCTGATTCCTTATCCTTTTTTTCAGAATAACTAAATTCTTTTAAAATTGACTGATATCTTCGTTTCCAACCTAAAATCATCATATAACTCAAATTGTATGAGGTTTTGATAAACTATATGACAAAAATTGCAAATATTTCTGTTGGAGGACGAAATCCAGTTAGAATCATGGGTATATTGAACACTAGTCCTGAATCATTTTACAAAAAATCAATAAACACAACTCGTACAAAAATCAAAAATGCTGTAATTCAAATGGAAAATGATGGTGCAGATTTTATTGATGTAGGAGGAATGTCTACCGCACCTTATCTGTCAACGATTGTTTCTGAAAAAATAGAATCCAAAAGAGTTCTTGATGCAATCAAAATTATTCAAAATCATACTAATCTTCCCATATCTGTTGATACTTGCAGATCTAGTGTAGCTGAAATGGCATTAAAAAATGATGTTGAAATTATTAATGATATTTCAGGATTAAAATATGATAAAAACATGAAAGATGTAATTTCTAAATTTCATCCTTCCTTAATTTTATGTGCATATGATTCAAAACCAATTTTGGGAAATCCAATTAATTCAACAAAAAAACTTCTTAAAAATAGCTTAAAAATTGCAAGAGATTGTCACGTTTCAGATAAAAAAATTGTATTGGATCCTGCGATTGGATTTTTTAGAAAAGCAGGAAAAGGGAAATTTTTTACAAAAATTAAAACTGATTGGGTTGAACGAGATCTATCAATAATTAAAAATCTTAATTCTTTGAAAATGAAATATCCTATTTTGATCTCAGTTTCCAATAAATCTCTAATTGGAAGTCTTTTACAAAAAGAAAATCCTTCTGATCGATTGTTTGGATCTATTACTGCAGAAGCAATATCTGTTTTAAATGGAGCTGATATAATACGTACTCATAATGTTGGGGCTACTCTAGATGCAATAACAATAGCTACAAAATTATCAAAATAACGCAAAGGCTTATAATCAATTTTTAACTTTTGAAACAAGGTTTCATTGGAATTTAAAGAAGGATTAACATTTGACGACGTTCTTCTCGTACCCAAATATTCAGATATTACTAGTAGAACTCAAACGGATCTAAAAACCCAATTATCTCGAAATATCTCTCTTAACATTCCTTTTGTCAGTGCAAATATGGATACAGTTACAGAATCATCTATGGCTGTAGCTGTTGCTCGTGCAGGTGGAATTGGAATAATTCATCGATTTTTAACAATTGAAGAGCAAGCTAATGAAGTTCTTAAAGTCAAACGATCTGGAAGTGTAATCATTGAAAATCCCTATACAATCACTCAAGATAAAACAATTGAAGATGCATTAGATTATGCTGAAAATAAAGATATTTCTGGATTATTGGTTGTTGATAATAACTCAAAATTAATTGGAATTGTAACTGAAAGAGATTTACTTTTTGCAAATTCTAAAAAACTTATTCAAGATGTAATGACTAAGGATGTTGTAACGGCAAGATCTGGTGTATCTATTGATGATGCAAAAGAGCTTTTACACAAACATAGAATTGAAAAATTACCTCTTGTAGATGAATCTGGATTAGTTAAAGGATTGATTACAAGTAAAGACATTACAAATAATGCTGATTATCCAAATGCATCAAAAGATGGTAAAGGTAGACCACTTGTTGGAGCTGCAGTTGGAGTAAAAGGTGACTTTTTAGAACGCAGTGAATCACTTTTAGAAGCAGGAGCTGATACCCTAGTTGTAGATATTGCTCATGGACATAGTGAAAATGCAATTAGTACTGTAAAACACATCAAAAAAGCATTTCCTGATTGCGAATTAATTGCAGGAAATATAGCAACAGCTCAAGGAGCTGAAGATTTAATGAAAGCTGGAGTTGACGCTGTAAAAGTTGGTGTTGGTTCTGGTTCAATTTGTATTACTAGAGTAATTACTGGTTCAGGAGTTCCTCAATTAACTGCAGTTATGGATTGTGCAAAAATAGGTCGTGATTATGGTATTCCTATTATTTCTGATGGTGGAACAAGAACTTCTGGTGATGCCACAAAAGCATTAGCAGCTGGCGCTTCAACTGTAATGGTTGGAAGTATGTTGGGTGGAACTGATGAATCACCTGGAACCGTCTTGACAAAGAATGGTAAGCGTTTCAAAGTGTATCGTGGAATGGCATCTCTAGCTGCATCCATAGGAAGAAAGTCAAAAGAAACAGGCTCAACATCATTTGATGATGATCTTAATGATTATGTTGCAGAAGGAGTTGAAGCTATGGTTCCATACAAAGGTACTGTTGTAGATATTCTAAAACAATTAACCGGTGGAGTTCGTTCTGGTTTGAGTTATTGTGGTGCACATACAATTCCTCAAATGCAAACAAATGCTGAATTCATTAAAATGTCTAGAGCTGGATTTGCAGAAAGCCAGCCTCATGATGTTTCATTAATGTAGTTAATTTTTTAAGCAGTACATAAGGTGATTTAATCATGCTTGCAACAAGAACCATTATTGGTATGATTGTAGGTAGTATAGTTATTGCACTAGGTGCTTATTCTTTAGTTAATACTTTGGGACCTACAATTTCTATGGATGAAGATTTTGTTATTGCTTCTGGAGAAAATGCTTCTTTTTCAATTCCAGCACCAAAAGATGCACCTCAGTATATGAAAATAGTTGGTGATGCTTTTGATCTTAAACTTACTAGTCCTGGTGATGGATTAACCATTCCAAATACTTCGTATAAAAAAGAATTAGTGCTTGATTGGGCTCATGTTGAAGAAGGTCAAACTATTATCGTAATTCAAAATACAGGTGGTAGTGAATTAGAAATTGTTGCAAATACAAATCAAACACCTGATCCATTTGGAATTACATTTGACTTTATGGTGATTACATCTGGAGTAATAATTCTTGGATTTAGTTTAGGTTTTACATTAAGAAAACCAAAAGGTTTCTAGTTTATTTTTGCAGAAGGATAAGAACCTAAAATTTTCATGAAAAGTGTTTCTTTTCTAATCTCATCTAACATTTCTAAAACCTTAATATCTTTTTGATGTCCTTCAAAATCCACATAGAAATTATATTCCCATGAATTAGTTTTAGTTGGTCTTGATTCAATTTTAGTCAAATTAACATTATTTTTATTAAAATTTTCAATTATTCTGTATAATGAACCAGGTTCATGTTTTATGGAAAAAATTATTGAAGTCTTATCATTTTCTGTTTCTTGAGTTTCTGATTTAGTTAATATCAGAAATCTAGTATAGTTATTCAGATTATTAGCAATATTTTCCTGGATTATTTGCATATTAGAAATTTCTGCAGCTTCTTTACTTGCTATACATGCACAATTTTTTTCTTTTAATTCTTTGATAATTTTTACACTACCTGCAGTATCGTATGTAGGAATTGTTTTCATTTTGTATTTTTCAATAAATTTTCTACATTGGCCTAAAGCTTGTGGATGTGAATATACTGTATCAACTTCTTCAATAGTACCTATTCCAATTAAACAATGCTCTATTCTTTGATATGTTTCTCCAACAACATTTAGGTCTGTGGAATATAACAAATCATAACTTTCTCCTACACTTCCTTCCAAGGAATTTTCTACAGGTAAAATTGAAAAATCTGAAACTCCATCAGATGTATTTTGTAAAATATCTGAAAATGTTGGAAATGGAATAGTTTGAATATTTTGTTTAAAAAAAGATTTTGCAGCTGCCTCACTATATGCACCTCGTTCACCTTGGAACGATACACTAGTCATTTTTTTATTCTCTCAATTTAACGAAATTACTTTTTCCAAAATTTGAAGAAAGTTTTCTTTCATCAATCCATCCACAATCTGTACATTTTATTGCATCTGAAGACTTAGCAACAACTTTTCCTACACATTTTCTACATTTTGTAAATATAATTCCTAATTCTGGTTCATTCATTACTGCATGAATTGTTCCATTTAGATGAGCAACAATTTTCAATGCTACAATATCATTAACTAATGCAACATTTCTTATTCTCATATTTCGTGTACCACAAATACATTCTACTTTTGAAGTAGTTGGATTTCCATTAATGTATTCAATTGTAACTGCAATCATTGATGACATTACGGCTGCAACTGTCCCAATAATTACATCTCCAACTTTTGGAACTGATAGAACTTTTGGATGTTTTACGTCAGCTATTCGTGTTTCTTTATCCATATTCATTTCTCCTACTGTAGCTGCTCTAACCATATCGCCATCATCAAAAGTGTTATTTCCAGCCTCATACTCTTCAATTGATGCTATTTTATCACCTGGAAAAACTCCACTATCTGACATAATCTAATTCCTCTTTTTATGATTATAATTGTTTATGGTACAAAAGAATTTGAAAAATCATATATCACTAAAAATTACAAAATAATCATGCGAGCACTAGTTTATGATGAATATACCACTGATGACGATTTTTCAAAAATTCTAAAAATTAAAAATTTACCTGAGCCTAAACCACGCTCTGATGAAGTTGTTTTCAAAGTAATGGCTGCAGGCCTAAATTATGATGATATTTGGGGAATGCGAGGAAAACCTTTGGCAATTCCACTGCCTCATATTTCAGGTACCGATGCATCAGGAATTGTTACCGCAGTTGGTGATGATGTAAAAAATATCAAAGTTGGTGATAGAGTGGTTTCTCATGGAAATATGTCGTGCAGAGTTTGTAAAAGATGTACTAGTGGAAGAGAATACGATTGTAAAAAAAGAACAATTTGGGGATTTGAAACTGGACCGCTTTGGGGTGGATATTGTGAATATACTCATTTACCTGAAGTGAATGTACTAAAAATTCCCGAAGGAGTATCATATGATGAAGCAGCAGCAGCTTCTATGACGATTCTTACTTCATGGCATATGTTAGTAGGTCGAGCAAAAATACAACCAGGACAATTAGTATTGATAATGGGTGGAAGTTCTGGAATTGGAACTTTTGGAATTCAAATTGCAAAATTATTTGGATGTACTGTAATTGCAACTGCAAGTCCAGAAAAATTAGACAAATGTTTAGAACTTGGAGCAGATTATGCAGTTGATCACAGAAAAGATGATTGGCATAAGGAAGTTAGATCAATTGCAAAAAAAATTACAAAACCTTTTGGTGATGTTCCAGGCGTTGATGTAATTTTTGAACACATTGGTGGTTCACATTGGAATAAGGAATTAACCTTGTTAAATTATGGTGGCACAATAATTACAACTGGAGCAACAACTGGATATATGGCAAAAACTGATTTACGTCATATTTTCTTTAAAGGACTAAATATTTTAGGCTCAACTCAAGGGACTAGATCTGAATTAGAAGAGTGTTTTTATTGGATTTCTAAAGGTAAAATCAAATCAATTATTGATTCTGTTTATACTTTGGAAAATGCTGTTGAAGCTCATAATAAAATGCTAAATGGAAAAGGACTTTTTGGAAAAATTTTGATAAAGCCTAATTTAGATTAATTATGACTGATCCAAAAATAAATTCATTTTTAGATGAAGGTAATAGATTATTTTTACAAAAAAAATTTCAACAGGCAATTACATTTTATGACAAAATATTAGATGAAGATCCTAAAAATCTAAGTTCATTAAATAATAAAGGATATGCACTAAGTAAACTCAAAGATTTTTCTGGTGCAATGGAATGTTATAAAACTGCATTAGAAATTTCTCCTGATGATTTATCAGTACTTGTTAATGTTATTTCTTCTTATAGAAAACAAGGTGATTTAACTGAAGCATTATCTTTGTGTGATAAAATCTTAAAAAATAACCCAAATTATAATGTCGTTTTATATCATAAGGAACGAATTTTATTTTCTTTAAAAAAATTTAATGAATCAATAATATGCTGTGATGAAATCCTAAAAGATTATCCCAATAATGGGGATGTACTTTTTGATAAAGCATCAAGCCTCTCAATGTTATCAAATTTTGATGATGCATTAAAAGTACTAGAACATTCTATTTGTCAAGATATAAAATATAAAATCAAAGCAAAACAATCAAAATCTTTTGAAAATTTATCTGAAAATCCTAGATTTGCACATTTGATTTCTTAATTACAGCCAATGAGGAATTTCTAGATATTCGTCAATACTTTCTTTTCTAAGAACCTTCAAGAGTGCATTTGCTTGTGGAGTTGATAATACTGGTTTATCAAATTGGTTATCTGTTGAAATTCTGGGGCAGGCAACTTGAATAAATGCATCAATTCCTCTAAGATTGTTTAATCTTTCATTTGTAATGTCAGTTAATGCAAATAACTGAACTTTCTTACCCTCCTTTTCTAATTCTTTTTTAAATTTCAAACCAAATACTTTTGATAATTGCCCTTCTTTTAGTCCAATAATTATTCCAAATGACTTTGCTTCAGCAGCTTTGAAGATTGCAAGTGTTGCTTTCTTTTTTAGAGAACGTGCAAATTCAGTCACTTCTCTTACTTCGTTAAAATATGGATCTAATACAAAAGTTGGTAAATTTGTTGATAATGCAATACCTGCTGCATGAAAATTACTTTGACCTAAAAACACGTATGCATCTACTTCTTTTTTTAATTCTGTTGCTGGATAAAACTCACAACCAAATACTTGACCATCATTTAACTGTCCTTTACCTTTTCCAATTTTTACACTGACACCATTTTCTGTTAAAATTTTTTCAACTTTGTCCATTTGATGTAAATGTTGACTATCTGTCACAAGTGAAATCACTTTACCTTTTAACAATTTTGTACATTTGTTTGCAACACTATCAAATTCAACATCATCAAATGCATCAATTAAAACTAAATCTTTTTCTAATGATTCTGTATTAATCGTATGTCCAATGTTAAATTGAACATCTGCCCCTAAAATTTTTGAACCTGTTGTATTTAGATCACAAGTTCCCCAAGTGGTATCTGCTAGAACATATGCTGGAATATCATATTTTTTTGTTATTTTCATAGCCATATCCTGTACTTGTGGTAACATTCCATCAGGACCGTTTAATGAAACTGAAGCTGGTTTTTTTTCCTCTATTTCTTTGAAAATTCTTACTTCGTCAATTATTATCAATTTAGCTTCGAATACTGTGCTATTAATTTAAATCAATTGTAATTTTCAACAACTAAAAATGTATGAATTGATTAGATAAATTGTGAATAAAAAATCTGTCTTAAATATTGGATTTGATGATACTGACTCACCTACTGGAATGTGTACTACATTTCTTGCCTACAAAATTGTTGATTTGCTAAAAAAACAAGAAACAGAATTCCTTGACTTCCCAAAATTAATACGATTTAATCCCAATATCCCTTGGAAAACTCGTGGAAATGGAGCTGTTTCATTAAAAATTAAGACTAATCATCCCTCAAAAATTAAAAATCAAATAAAAAATTTGGTTTCAAAATACTCTGATACTAAAAATGGTGCAAATCCTGGATTGGTATTTTTTGAAAGTGAATTAATTCCATCTGAATTTACAAAGTTTAGTAATTTAGCTTTATGGCAACTGATAAACCGAAGCAATGCCAAAAAGTTTGTTAAAAAAAATAATCTTGATTTTTACTATGAAGGAAATGGTCAGGGTTTAATTGGTGCTATTAGTGCAATTGGATATGATTTTAATGATCACACTTTAGAATTATTGAGTTATAGAAAAAAAAGAAAGTTTGGAAAAGAAAGAAAAATTTCTATCGATAGTGTGAAAAAAATGCAAGAAAAAACTTTTCCATACACGTTCAATAGTTTTGATACAAAAAAAGGACGAGTTTTAATTGCACCGCATGGGCCTGATCCTGTTTTTTATGGTGTTAGAGGAGAAAATGTGGATTCGTTAGTTAATGCTACACAAATTTTACAAAGTGATGAAAAATTGGATGGATATATGATTTTTAAATCAAATCAAGGAACGGGTGATCATTTAAAAAATGAATTAAATTCTAAAACTATGAAACCATATGCCTCTGGAACTTTAACGGGTGTTGTTTCTAATACTCCCAAAATAGTAAAAGGAGGTCATGTATTTTTTACAATTAATTCTAAAAATAATGAATTTTGGTGTGCAGTGTATAAAGAAACAGGGATGTTAAAAACTGCATCTAATCTGATAATTGGTGATGAAATTTCAATCGGAGGAGGAGTTAGAAAAGCATCCAAGAATTTTCCAAGAATAATTAATCTTGAATTCATCAAAATACTATCTCTTAAAAAAAATCTATCAAAAACTAATCCTATTTGTAAAAAATGTGATAAAAAAATGAAGTCAAAAGGTCGTAATCAGGGATTTCAGTGTATCAAATGTGGTGCAAAAAACTTACAAAAAACCTCTGTGGAAATTCCACGAAAAATCAAAAAACAACTGTATATTCCTAAAATTTCTGCCCACAGACATCTAACACGACCATTACAAAGAATTGGAAAAACTAACAAAAATTCAATATTTGATGCCTCACAATCTTGGTTTTGTGTTTATGAAAATAAGTAGCGGGGAGTAGATTTGAACTACTGAACTGCGGGTTATGAGCCCGCCGGGATGACCTGGCTTCCCCACCCCGCTGAACCTCAATAAAGTTCAACGGTATATACGCTTTATCCAATCTTTGAAAGTAATTAATAGGATTTTAAAAGATGATTTTCTGATGAACAAAAAAATTCAAATTGTTGCAATTAGTGGTGCTATTTTATTTTCAATATTTGTTTTAACTTCTCCAGATAATGAAACATCAATTCCCTTACCAAAACCAAATTCATATTCAGAAAATGATTCTGTAATGATTTTAGCTGAAAATCTCGATAAACCTCGTGCAATAGCTGTTTCTGATAATAGAATTTTTGTAACTGAAAAAGATGGTGCAATTCGAGTTGTTGAAAATGATCAATTGTTGGAATCACCTTTAGCAACATTTCGTACACCTAATGTATTTGATGGAGGACTTTTAGGAATTGCAACACATCCAAATTTTTCTGATAATAATTTTCTGTACGTTTTTTTAACATATGAAGAAAATGGAAATTTGTGGAATAAAGTATTGAAAATTACTGAAGAAAATAATAGATTAAAAGATGTTGAAACAATTATTGATAAAATTCCTGGTTCTTCTTTCTATAATGGTGGCTTTCTAAAATTTGGACCTGATGGAAAATTATATGTTGGAACAGGCACAGTGTCTGATGATTCTCATTTACCACAAGATATAGATTCTTTGGCTGGAAAAATTTTGAGATTAAATGATGATGGTACAATTCCAAGCGATAACCCCTTTACAAATTCACCCGTTTTTTCATTAGGACATCGACATCCACAAGGAATGACTTGGGATAATCAAAATAATTTGTATGTTGCAGAATTTGGACCCGAGAAAAATGATGAAATTAACTTAATTAAATCTGGAAAAAATTATGGATGGCCAGAACAACAATGTTCTGGAACTGATGATTTTGAAAATGCAATTTTATGTTATGATCCTAGTATAGAGCCTGGAGGGATTTTATTTTATTCTGGGGATAAGATTGATTTTGAATCAAAATTCATCATGGCTTCAATGAGGGCATCAAATCTTTATCAAGTTGATTTTGAAGAAGGATTGAGTTCCCAAAAATCTATCCTTAGTGGAAATGGAAGAATTCGTGATGTAGTTGCAGGCTCAGATGGTAGTATCTATGTAATTACTTCAAATACTGATGGAAAAGGTTTTCCGGATAAATTGGATGATAAATTATTGAGGATATTGAAATAAAATGACTGATTCATCTATTTCTAAATTTTTTGAAAAATCAAGAAAAGATAGATTGGATATAATTGGAAATTTTGCAAACCTTTCTGAAGAAGAATTAAATATCTTAGAAAATGTGAATGGTGGAATTTCTTTTGATAAAGCCGATAAAATGATTGAAAATGCAATTGGAACTTTTTCTTTGCCTCTAGGTATTGCAACTAATTTTAAAATTAATAATAAAGACTATGTTGTTCCTATGGTAATTGAAGAGCCTTCTGTTATTGCAGCTGCATCAAAAGGTGCTAAAGTTGCACGAATCAAAGGAGGGTTTGAAGTAACTGCAGATGAATCTTATAGTATTGGTCAAATCCAAATTTTAAACACTGATACAACTGTTGCAATTAAAAAAATTGAAGAACAAACTAATGAAATTCTGGAATTAGCAAACTCAAAGAGTAATACTTTATCAAAAATGAATAAAGGTGCAAAAGAAGTTACATGCAAAGTAATTGATACACCATCTGGATCTATGTTGATTGTTGAATTATTAATTGATGTTGGAGATGCAATGGGTGCAAATGTAACAAACACAATGTGTGAAGCTGTTTCACCTCTTTTAGAAAAAATTACAGGAGGAAAAGCATTGTTGAGAATTTTATCAAATTACTCAACTAGAAGAATGGTAAAAGCAAAAGCAATTTTTGAAAAAGAATCTGTTGGAGGTGAGGCTGTTGTTGATAATATTATTTTAGCATTTGAATTTGCAGACAATGATGTCTATCGTGCAGTCACTCACAATAAAGGAATTATGAATGGAATTATTTCTGTTGCAAATGCTGTTGGTCAGGATAGTAGGGCAATTGAAGCAGCTGCAAATGCATATGCTGCAATTTCAGGAAAATATCGTTCATTAAGTAAATGGAGTAAAGATGCTGATGGTAATTTAGTAGGAATTTTAGAAATTCCTCTATCTGTTGGAATTGTTGGAGGAATAGCAAATGTACATCCAGTAGCAAAAATATGTGCAAAAATACTCAATGTAGAATCTGCTCAAGAACTTGCATGTGTTATGACTGCAACAGGATTGGCACAAAATTACAGTGCAATTAGAGCACTTTCAACTGAAGGAATCCAAAAGGGACACATGAGATTACATGCACGAAATCTAGCAGCAGCAGCAGGTGCTACTCCTGAACAAATTGATCAAATTGTTGAAAAAATGGTTCAAGCTAATTCAATTTCACTTGATAAAGCTAAAGAATTGCTTCATCAAATTTAAACATCCTATTATATAGCTAAAAAGTGAAAATTAATGAAAATGTCTGATGTGAAATTTGCAATTCCTAAAGGAAGTTTGGAAGATGCTACATTCAAGCTTCTTGAAAAATCTTGGACAAAAGTAAATAGAAAAAGTAGAACTTATCGTGTTTATCTTGATGATCCTACAATTATAATGAAAATGCTCCGTCCTCAAGAAATCCCAACTTTAGTTTCTGAAGGTTTGTACGATGTTGGTATAACTGGAAAAGATTGGGTTGGTGAAACAAATTCTGATGTTGAACCTATTCTTGATTTAGAATATGGCAAAATTCGACTTGTAATTGCATTTCCAGACAAATATAGTTACAAAAATCTTGATTCAATGATTGCTGATTATGGTAAAAAGAAAAAGACATTGAGAATATCGTCTGAATATCTAACAACAGCTTCAAAATTTATCAAAAGTTTAAAATCATATCAAAAATATTATGGAAAAAAAGATCCACTAATTGTTACACCTTGGATGAGATTAGGAAATAACAAAGATGTTCAAATTCATTTATCGTTTGGAGCAACTGAAGCAAAACCTCCAGAGGATGTTGATGCAATAATGGATGTAACTGAAACTGGAACAACCCTGAAACAAAATAAATTAAAAATTGTTGATGAAGTATTAACTTCTACTGCACATTTGATAATTAACAAAAAATCATTAAAAGATCCAAAAAAACGTGAAAAGATTTTTGATATTATTACATTAATGAGAGGTGCAGTAAATGGAAGAAAATATTTGCACATCTATCTTAATGTAGAAGAAAAAAATCTGAAAAAGCTTTTATCGCAAATGCCTTCTCTAAAGAGACCTACAATTAGTCCTCTTAGTGAAGATGGTTGGTTTGGAGTTAATACTGTAATTAAAAAAGAAGAATTCCACAAACTTATTCCTAAATTAAGAAAAATTGCTCAGGGACTAGTTGTACATGAACCTCGTCAAATATTAGAACTGGAAGAAATCAAACGCGACGAAGAAAATTGATGAAAATCCACAAAGTGACAAATATTGAACAATTTGTTGCAAAAATTGTTCCTAAACAGGCTCAAAAAAATAAAACAATAGTTGAAACTATAATCAAAAATGTACAGAAAAATGGTGATTCTTCAGTTAAAAAATACGAAAAAAAATTTACAGGTGCTACTATTTCTAATCTAAAAGTTTCAAAAGCTGAAATTAAAAATGCATATTCAAAAGTAACAAAAAATGAAATCACTGCAATAAAACTATCAAAAACTAGAGTTCAGAAAACTGAATCTATTGTAAAAAATATTTTCAAAGACAAAAAAATTAATCAAGATGGAATTCAAATATTAAAAAAATTTATTCCAATTCAAAGTACTGGTTGTTATATTCCTGGTGGTCTTGCACGATATCCAAGTTCTGTGATAATGTCTGTAATTCCTGCAAAAGTTGCTGGAGTTAAAAGAATTGTAGTTGTTTCTCCTCCAAATTCTAATGGAAAAATTGATCCACTAACAATTGTTGCTGCAGATATTTGTGGTGCTACTGAAATCTATAAGACAGGTGGCGTGCAGGCAATTGCAGCATTATCTTTTGGTACAAAATCAATTTCCAAAGTTGATAAGATTGTTGGACCTGGAGGTGCATTTGTTACATTAGCAAAATCATCTGTTAGTGAAAATACTGGAATTGATATGCTTGCAGGTCCTACTGAATTAGGAATCATTGCCGATAACTCATCTAATCCTGAATACATTGCACTTGATTTGATTTCACAAGCTGAACACAGTAGTGATACTTTTTGTTATTTAATTACAAATTCTGAAAAAACAGCAAATCTTGTTAACCAAACAATTTCACAACTATTGCCAACCATTCAAAGACAAGATTTAGTAAAATCTAGTTTATCTAAAAATGGATTTATTGCTGTCTGTAAAAATAATTCTGATATGGTAAATTTAATTAATTATTTGGCTCCTGAACACCTACAAATCATGACTAAAAATGCAAAATCCTTATCTTCCAAAATTACTTCTTCTGGATTAGTTTTACTAGGTGATTATTCTCCATCATCGGCAAGTGATTATTTGCTAGGCTCAAATCACATACTTCCTACAAACGGATTTGGAAAAATTCGTGGCTCTTTATCTGTAGTTGATTTTATTAAAATCAATACTGAAGTCAATTCTTCAAAAGCCTCATTATCAAAAATTTCAAAACATCTTGAAACATTAACTTCTGCTGAAGGATTACCAAATCATTATCAGGCAGTAAGAGGTAGATTGTGATGAAAAAAAATTGGTTTGATTCTAAAGTAAAAGAATTTTCTTCTATTGGAGGATATCAAAAACCAGAATTAAATGAAAATTCTCTAAAACTTGATTCAAATGAAAATTATGTATTATCAAAACAATTTCAAAATGATATTGTATCAGGAGCTAGGAAAAATTCTGATGTTAGAGAATACCCTCTTGGTGGAGTTGAAAAATTAATTCAAATGATTTCTAAGTTTGTAAAAGTACCTTCAACTATGATTGGAGTTGGAAATGGTTCTGACCAAATTTTGGATTTAATTTTATCTAATTTTGCATCAAAACAAACTAAAGTTCTTACATCCAATCCCACTTTTGGTTTTTTTGAAGAACGATGTAAATTATATTCAATTCCATTAATCAGAATTCCGTTTTCTGATGAAATGAAATTAGATGTTGATCAATTTATTAAAGAATCAAAAAATGCTGATATTTTGTATCTTGATTCTCCAAATAATCCAACTGGGTTTCAATTTTCTAAGCCAGAGATAAAAAAATTAATCAAATCATTTGAAGGTTTGATAATCATTGATGAAGCATATGGTGAATTTTCTGATTATTCCCTTTCTAGTTTAGTTAAAACCCAAAATAACTTAGTTGTAGTTAGAACACTGTCAAAATCTTTTGGAATGGCAGGACTTCGTTTAGGTTATTTTGTAGCAAACAAAAAATTCACTGATGCATTTTTGAATGTTTTACAATATCCTTATCCACTGAGTACAATCACTATTGAATCTGGAATTTTAGCCTTGGAAAAGGTAAATTTGATGGAAAATGCAGTCAAAGTCATCAAAACTGAGAGGGAAAGAATAATTGAAACATTACAGAAATTTGATGCCTTTGAAGTCTTTGATTCTAAGGCTAATTTTGTATTATTTGATGCACATAGCTCCTATAAGCGAGTATATTCAGCATTATCAGAGCAAGGAATTTCTATTAGAAAACTAGGTAAAATTGGAAATCATGATGGATGTCTTAGAGTTACAATTGGAACAAAAGAAATGAATTCAAAATTCTTACTAGCTATTCGTGATTATTTAGGATGACTTTAACACAAAAATCAAAAGGCATCTATGTTGATGATTCATTTGATTCTACTCAATTTGATAGTATAGTTTTTGATTGTGATGGTGTATTAGTTGATATTACAAATTCTTATGATCAAACAATAATTAAAACAACAAAATATGTTTTAGAATCTTTAGCAAAAATCAATGATTCAATTGAAATAGATTTTAAAATTATTGATGGGTTTAAATCAACAGGAGGTTTTAATGACGAAGTTGATTTAACTTATGCTGCAATTCTAACAAT
>LUMP01000069.1_pt1 | contig 30351 bp, 33 predicted proteins | sample 729641 | NCBI WGS metagenome assembly LUMP01 (sample SAMN03860260, study PRJNA289734) | marine metagenome | biome: seawater column; feature: ocean; material: water; isolation source: Red Sea water column Station 12 - depth 47m | place: Saudi Arabia: Red Sea | collected 2011-10-15 | depth 47 m | reverse complement strand
CTTCTAGAATCCCGATTGTATCTGGAGTTTTCTGAGGTACTCCCATCATACAGATCACAAAAAATTCTAGCATTTTTTCTATGGCCTGGATCATATTCTGATGGAAGAATTTTGAAAGAATTTGGGTCAGGTAACAATATCATATCAGAATCATTCACACTCTTGAAACCAGTTATGGAGCTAGCATCCAGTTTTTCCAAACCGTTAACAAAGCTGTTCTCGTCTATTGCATAGCTAGGCATTCCAACATTATGAAGTTCACCAAAAATATCTACAAACCAAAAATCAATGAAAGAAATTTTTTCATCTTCAATAGTTTGTAGTACTTGTTTTGAATCCAATTACAAAATCTTAAAAATTATTTTACTAATGTTATCTAGTAAGATAGAATTGGCAATAAAGTCAGGTAAATTTTAGGATAAAAACTCTCAATTGAGTTTATTTTTTTGGAATTCCATCATTTCTTCCTCAAAGAAGAATTTTTCATCAGATATGGGCTTTAAATCATCTAGCCAGATTGCATTTTCATCATATTTTGCGAAAAATGGTATATCTACCCAATCAGGATTTCTGCCTTGTATGAATCTCAAAACAATCGCTTTCTGATTATTTACATTTGTAGTTCCCATAACATGGACTTTTCCAGGTGTTGCAGACATACTTGGTCCACGAACAGTTCTGGCAATACCACTAACTGAAGAATATGCTTTTCTAAAAATTTCATGTGCTTTAATTAAAGAAATTCCAAAGTAATGTTGAGCTCCTGTATCTCTGACTACAAACATGTAATATGGAATACAACCTAATTCAACTTGTTTTGTCCACATTTTTGCCCACATTTCTGCATCATCGTTGATATGTGTTAAAAGAGGTGATTGAGTTCTAATTTGAGCTCCTGTTTTTCTAACTTCTTTAATTGCATCTTTTACAGCAGGTGTAGATAGTTCATTTAGATGATTGAAATGAGCCATAAATGCAAGATGTAAACCACTATCAGTGATTTTTTTAAAAACTTCTAGCATTTCTTGAGAATCTGAATCTGTCAAAAACTTGTAAGGCCAATATGCAAGTGCTTTTGTTCCAATTCTAATAGTTTTAAGATTTGGGAGATTTGCTTCAATTATTGCATCAACATACTTAGAAAAGATTTTTGCTTTCATGATCATTGGATCTCCACCAGTAAATAATACATCTGTAATTTCAGGATGTTCTCTTACATATTGAACCAGTTGTTCACCTTCCTGCATTGCAAATTTCATTTCATCCATTCCAACAAATTGTGGCCATCTAAAACAAAAGCTACAATATGCATGACAAGTTTGACTTTGACTTGGGAAAAACAAACAAGTTTCTTTGTATTTATGTTGCATTCCGTATAATTTTGTACCATCTTTTAGTGTTGGAACATTAAGTTCCATTTGGCCTGCAGGATGTGGATTTAATTGTAATCTAATTTCATTTGCAATCTTTGTAATTTCTTTTTTATCAGCATTATTTTTCAATGCATCAGCCATTTGATCATAATGTTGAGGTTTCAACATTCCTTTTTGAGGAAATGTTAAAACAAAAATAGGATCATTTGGAATATTATTCCAATCAATTAATTGTTCAACGACATAATTATTTGCTTTAAAAGGCAATACATTTCCTACAACCTCCATCTCAAATTGTTTTTCTTCAGAAAGTTGTTGAATTTGTGGAAGTTGACGAAAATTTGATAATGTATATGATTTCATAGAAGGAGTATCTTTCCAAATTGATTTTTGATAGGTCATTTTAAGACTAGTACTGAAACCCTTGTTAAATGTTACATCAATTGCAGGCACAAAATAATAAGTAATAATTGGTAGTTTTTTGCTACATAATCCTGATCGCTTAACATTTTATTCTAGAAAATAGAACAAAGTAAGAAGACTAACTATGAGCGAAGGCGATATTTCACAAATTTCTGTTGGCGAATTTGAAACTGTTTCTCAATTATTAGCTTCGTCTGAATCACTTCAATTAGCTTTCATCATAATGATAGTTGGGATAATTGCAATTTCTGCGGCATATAGAAAATTTTCATCATTAATTAAATCAAAAAAAATATTTTACACTAGACCACATTTATCAAGATTTGTACAAAATGCGGTATTACCGTTTTTTGCAATTGCGTTAATTTCTTCTACTAATGCATATATTCAAACTTCAGAATTATTTGAAAATGATTCTAATTCAATTACAATGGAACTTAGTGCTGAAGAAACTTTTGCTAAAATCCTTAATACTTTTAATATTTTAGTTGTGGGATATACAATTTCTCATTTAATTCCAATAATGCTTACAAAGCGAGATAAATCAATTCTTGAGAAACAAGATTTTGATGCGTGGTATGATTTACAAGGATTTTCTGATGATGATAATCTTTTTCACAAATTATACAAATGGATTCCTCCAACAATTACACCAGAGGATTTTACAGAAGAAGAATTCAAAAATTTATGTAAAACTAAAGAAGGCATTGTTCAATTAGAACAATATCGTAATTCAAAAGGCAATCCCATTGGAAGTTATGAAAAATTAGTTAGTAATCCTTTTGAACAGTGGAAAGAATCTGAAAGGGCAAAATATTTGAAATATTTCAACAATTGTATTACTGGTAATAATCAATCTGGAAGAAAATTAAAGCCCGGAGCAAAACCAGATGAAATATTTCCAATAGACATTTGGAGAGAAGAAAAAAGAATTAACGGTTTTGAGCCATTAATTCCAAGTTCCAGACCACCAGGTTATGCACGTAAAAAAAGGGAAGGTATTCCTAAATCATTTAAACAAATTTTACCTGTAGGAATTTTTGTTGCAACAATTTTAGGAGTTGTATCATGGTGGGGAGTTGATTTATTTGTATTAGCAACTGCAACAGGTGGACTTGCAATTGGTATTGGTTTAGCTCTTCAAGAAACAATGCAAAATTATTTTGCATATTTGATGATTAGAAAAGACAATATTTTCAAAGAAGGAGAAAGAGTTCAATTAGAATCAGGATATAATGGAATTGTTCATAAAATTACGCCTAGAGTAACATATGTCAGAGATGCATTACATGAATCAGTAGCAATTATTCCTACAAGACAATTGGTCACAGCACAAATAATCAATTATACAAAGGAAAACAAGCTTGTTCCAGCAGTAGTAACAGTAGGTGTTTCCTATCTTAATGACCCAAAACAGGTTGCAGCAATCTTAGTAAAAATTGGAAAACGAGGCATGGTTGAAATCAGAGATGCCAAAGGAAGACATCTTGTTAGACAAAACAGATGTCCATATTTAGATCAAAATAAATCAAGTTGCGGTTGTGATAAGGATTTACATGTAGACATATCTCAACCAGTTGTACGATTTAATCAATTCAATGATTCTGCATTGGATTTTTCAATGTGGTTATATGTAAAAGATTATGGATCACAATTTAAGACAAAAACTGATCTAAGAATGATAATGTATGAAGAATTTAAGAGGTATGATATTAGAATTCCATGGCCAATTAGAACAGTGTATCAAGGGGATGAGAAGAAAGAACAAATAGAAATTGATGAAAAAGATGAATTTAGAAATAAAGTAATTGATGAATATGGATTAGGTGATTTAGGTCGTGGAGAAGGCGACGAATAAGAAAAATTTCTCAAAACTTAAGAATCCCTACTTATCATATTTTCTTATTGAGTCAAATATCAGTAATTTCAGGAATAACTTCTGACGATATAGCAAAAAAAATTGCAAAGAAAATAAAGGCTAATTTAGTTAAATCAGAAATTAGAACATTTCCTGATGGAGAAAGTAAAATTACATTAATTGGAAAAATTGGAAAAAAAAGATCAATTGTTATACAATCCATTTTTCCACCAGTAGATACCAATTTAGTTCAAATATTATCATTAATTACAAAAGCAAAAGAAAATTCATCTCAAGTTGACGTAGTAGTACCATACATGGGTTATGCAAGACAAGATAGAGAATTTTTACCAGGTGAAATTGTAACAATGAAAGTTCTTGCAAAATTATTCAAAGGAGCAGGAGCATCAAAAATTACAGTAGTAGATATTCATAGTTTAATAGGATTGAAATATTTCAGTAATAAAACCCAAAATGTCTCTGCAATACCAGATCTTGTCAAATATTTTAAGAAATTGAGGCTAAAAAATCCATTAATTATATCACCAGATCAAGGTGGAAAACAAAGAGCAAAAGAATTCGCAAAGGAATTCAATTCTGATTATATTGCATTAGAAAAAGCTAGAGATAGAAAAACAGGTAAAGTAAAAATTAAAACTACAAATTTATCAGAAGTTGAAAATAGAGATTTGATTTTAGTAGATGATATGATTAGCACAGGTGGTAGTTTAATCAAAGCCACACAGTTTCTCAAAAAGCAAAAGTGTAAAAGAATCTATGTTGCGTGTACACATGCATTATTAATTAATGATGCAGAAAAGAAAATAAAAAAAGCTGGAGTGACAAGTATTATTAGTACAAATACAATTCCAGGTAAAACATCAAAAGTAGATATTTCAAATACTATTGCAAAGGCAATAATGTAATGCCAGAAAGTTTTTTTATTTTATCAAAAGAAAATTTAGAACTTGCAATAGATGAAATAACTACAATTACAAAATCATTTGATAGATTTGCTAAAATAAAAATTATCTCAAATTTAATAATTATTCAATCTAAAACTAATTGGAAAAAAATTTCAGAACGTGCAACATTTGTAAAAACATCTGGACAAATTTTAAGAAAAATGTCTGGGCTCTTTTTAGATGAAGAAAATTTTCAAGTGTTAAAAAATACACAAAGTTTTGTATGTAGAGTAATCAATCTATCAACAAATCAATTGAATGTGTTAGAATTAGAAAAATCAATGGGTGATATGATTTCAAAATTCACACAAGCGAAAGTTAATTTAAAAAATCCTGAAATAACTGTATATTTGATTTTCACAAATACAGAAAGTTTTTTTGGTTTTTCAGAAAAATATGAAAATAAAACAAGACCAAAAAAAGTAAAAAAATATCCTCATGAATTAGATTGGAAATTAACAAGAGTTATGATAAATTTAACTGGATTAAAAAAAGGTCAAACAGTATGTGATCCATTTTGTGGCACAGGCACCACATTACTTGAATCTGAATCAATGGGTATCAATGCTATAGGAATTGATTTTGATGAAAAAATGTACAATATGACAAAAGAAAATCTGAAATTAAATAATTTTAAATCAAAAATCTTGAAATCTGATTTTAAGGAATTATTAAAAATTTCAAATAATTTTGATGCAATTGTTACTGATTTGCCATATGGTAAATCTTCAAAAACATCAGAAAAACCTGAAGAAATTCTTAAAAGATTTATCTCAATTGTGCCTAAAAACAAAAAAATTGCAATTATGTTCAAAAAAGAATTAGATCCTAAAATGAAATTAAAGGGATTAAAAAAATATCATATCTATAGGCATAAAAGTCTGACAAGAACTATTTTGATTAAATGAAACTTGTTTTTTTAGGAACATCTGCTGCACAACCAACTGAAAAAAGGGGATTATCTTGCATATGTCTAGAAAGAGAAGGAGAAATTCTAATGTTTGATGCAGGTGAGGCTGCACAAATTGCATATATGAAATCAGGTTTAGGATGGAATAAAAAAATGAAATTATTCGTTACGCATTTGCATGGAGATCATTGTGTAGGAATTTTAGGATTATTACAAACAATGTCAATGCAAAATAGAACTGAACCATTGGAAATTTTTGGTCCCAAAGGAATTGATGAATTTCTTGGAGCAAATATTAAAGTATTAAATTTTGGATTGCCATTTTCAATTTTAATTAATATTGTAAATGAAGGAAAAATATTTGAAAATAAAAAATATTTAATTCATGCAACAAAAGCTAATCATTCTATCACCGCATTTTCATATTTATTTGAAGAGAAAGATAAACCAGGTAGATTTAATGTTCAAAAGGCAAAAGAATTAGGAATACCTGAAGGCGAATTATGGAACCAATTACAAAATGGACAAGAAATAACAAATAATCAAACAATAATAAAACCAGAACAGGTATTAGGTGAGAAACGTCCAGGTAAAAAAATAGGAATTTCAGGAGATACAATGCCTACAAAAAAATTAGAAGAATTCTTCTTAGGATGTGATTATTTAGTTTTTGATTCTACATTTATTGATGAAGAGAAACAAAGAGCTTTAGATACTTGTCATTCTACTGCAAAACAAGCTGCCGAACTGGGTAAAAATGCAAAAGTAAAAAATCTAATTTTAACACACTTTTCTGCAAGATATAAAGATGAAATTCAACATAAAAACGAGGCTGAAAAAATTCATAATTCAGTAATTACAGCAAGAGATCTTTTAGAAGTAGAAATTAATTAGTTTTAAATAAATTCTTAATGAAACTAAAAGGATCAAATTCAGATACTTCATTTACTAAAGCTGTTGTAGATGAAGTAGATGATTCTAAAATTTCATTTTTAATATTATCTCCAGTGTCTGTAATTCCTTCAGAAATTTTTTCATTGACATTTTCAACTAATTTATCTCCAGTGTCTGTAATTCCTTCATAAACACTATCACTTACACTTTGAATGGTTTTATCCAAAGAAGAATCTAGTCTATTTTCAGCAGAATCTGTTACTTTTGCATTTAATGAATTAATGTCATCTTTTAAAGAATCAGCTAATAAGGCAGAAGTATTAGGAAATAGTGAAGTAATTTCTGTAGAAAACATCATACCACCTAAAACCAAAACTGATGCAATTATGCCTAATTTTATTAACATTTCATAATAATACTAAAAAATTGATTTTAAATTCAAACTAAAAAAAATAATCAAAAATGGGTTGATTTTCTTAACTAATTTTATTCAATCAAAGACTATCCAATCAATAATTCTATCAATATTTGATGATGTTAATGAGACTTTAATTGGTCCCAATGGAGATTCATCAAATTCTTCACAAATTGCAATTTGTTCAACAAATGCAGCTTGCTTGTTAAGATAAAACCATGTAGAATCATTTTTTAAATTATCTTCTAGAGATCGTAAAAAATTTTTTTGTAATTTGTTATTATGAATAAATTGATATATTTTTTCAAATGATCTTAATTCTTTAGAAACTGCATTTATTGAAAATTCATTACTAGTTATTTTTGAATAGGGAAAAATATTGGATATAGTTGTTTCAAGTTTTTCTTTAGATTCAGATGGGTTTATTGTGCAAAATATTTCTATTTTACAGCTAAGATTAGGAAAATTCATTCAGCCCATCTTTGAATTACTTCATACGCTTTTTTTATTAATTCATCTTTAGTTAAACCAATATTTGATATTGCAAAATCAGATAGTGCAATAGAATTACTAACACCTACACCTAATTCACGATTATCTCTTTCATTGAAATGTTCTTTAGTTTGAGGATCGTCTGAACGTCCTCTTTTTTGCAAGAAATCAAATCTAGTATCAGTTGATGCATGAATAGCTAATAATTTTACTATTCCTAATTCTTTCAATACTTGTATTTCATCATTGGATCTTACTCCATCTATTAACAACACATTTGCAATTGAAGATTCTATTTTTGGTTTTACAAGTTCAGCTATTGCACCAGGTCCATTTTTTTCTCTTAATTCAAGCATTAGTTTACCAAGATTTTCTCTTGTTGGATCTAAGTTTCTATTTCTTGCTTCTTCTCTTACTGCATTTCCTAAATTAATTATTTCATAATTTTTAGATTTCAAACCTTCAGCAATTGTAGATTTTCCTGCACCAGGCATGCCTGTTAGACATACAAGTAATTTTGTCAACACATATCAAAAAAAATACTCGTCTATGAAGTTAACGGAAATTATTATAAACATAATCAGAAAAATCCTATAATGCGTGTTTTTCTGTCTATAGATATATCAAATAATGAAATAATTAATTCAATAAGGAATTTTCAAAATTTAATTAAAGTTGATGCAAAACCTATTCAATCAGAAAATCTTCATTTTACATTACAATTTTTAGGTGAAATTTCAGAAAATAAAATAGAATTAGTTATTGAGGAATTAAAAAAAATAGAATTTTCAAAATTTGAAGTTAATTTAAAGGGAATTGGAGTTTTTCCTAGCACAAAATCTCCAAAAATTATTTGGATAGGAACTGATCAAAATGGTTCAAATAAAATGATTGATTTATCCAAAAAAATTCAAGATTCCTTAAAACCATTAGGATTTACTTCAGATAAATCATTTAAACCTCATATCACTGTATTTAGAATTAAAAAGAAGATTGGAGATATTACAAAAGAGATGAAAATGTATGAAAATAATAATTTTGGAATTCAAGATGTATCCAGTTTTAAATTAAAAAAAAGCGAATTGACTCCAAGTGGTCCTATATACACAGATTTAATGGAGTTTAACTAAAGGTATGAAACAAATTATTTCTAGAATATCTAAAGATACAAACCCATCAAACAATGTTCAAAAATCCAAGCAAGAAATTGCAAACATTGTTTATGAATTAGTAAAAAAAGAAATTGAAAAGTATTCAGAAATAGTAAAAATAGAAATTGGTGGTTCATATGCAAAAGGTACTTGGTTATCAAAGAATGCAGATATTGATATTTTTATTAAATTTAAAAAAAATATTTCAGAAGAGAAATTAGAAAATATTTCGAAAAAAATAGGATTTACATCATTAAAAAAATATGCTCCATATGTAAGATATTCTCAACATCCTTATGTTGAGGCTAAGATTAAAGATACAAAAATCAACATAGTACCATGTTATGATGTAAAAATTGGTGAATGGAAAAGTGCGGCAGATAGATCACCTTACCATACAGAATTTATGAAAAAATCGTTAACACAAAAAATGAGAAATGAAGTAAGAATTCTAAAAAAATTTTTACAATCAAATGGAATTTATGGTGCAGAGATAGCTAAACAAGGTTTTAGTGGATATATTTCAGAAGTTTTAATTTTAGAATATGGAAGTTTTGAGAAATTATTAAAATCAATATCAAAAATTAAAGAAAACCAAGTAATAGGTAAAACATCAAATCAATTTGATACTCCAATAGTTATCATGGATCCAATTGATGATAAAAGAAATTTGGCTGCAGCAATTTCAAATGAAAATATTGTAAAATTTATTTTAATTTCTAGAGCATTTTTAGAAAAACCAAGCTTAGAATTTTTTAAAATTAAAAAATTAAAACAGTCAAATAAATTTTGGAAAAATTTGTTAGTTGTAAAATTTGAATTTAAAGCAAGAAGTCCTGATATAATTTGGGGACAAATTAAAAGAGCAACAACATCACTAGTAAAACAATTAGAAATAGAAGGATTTACCGTATATAGAAGTAAATCCTATACGGATCAACAAAAAGAAGCATATCTTATGTTCTTTTTAGAATCTACACAAATAAGCCAAATTTATCAAAAGAAAGGACCTGAAATTTTCAGAGAAGATAGTACAAAAAGCTTTATCAGAAAAAATCTCAAAAATGCAGAATTAATCTGGATTGGGAATGAATTAAAAATAATTTCATTAGAAAAGCGAAAACATACAGAAGCAGTCTCATTTATGAAAGAATTTTTGAAAAAAAATCTTACTGTAGGCATACCAAAAGGCCTTCAAGGAGATTTCAAGAAAGGTTTCAAAGTATTTGTTGGAAACAAAAATCTAAGTAAATCAATTAAAGAGGAAGCCAGTGAATTAATTTCAGTAGATGGCGCACTCATTCATTTCAATTAAAAAATTTTCAGAAGAACCTTATTCAAAAGTTCTAGGATACCCAAATGCTACAAATCGTCAAATTAATGCTAGAATAAAAGAATTAGAAAAATTGAAAATCAAATCAATTTGTTTAACAGGTCCAACATTAATTGGGAATTTAGAAATTTTAGGTAAGGGTTACGTTGGTGTTGTTGTTCTCGTAAAAAGAGGGAATAAAGAAGTTGCATTAAAAATTAGAAGGACAGATTCGCAAAGAGAAAATATGAAAAAGGAATCAATTCTTTTAAAATTAGTAAATTCAGTTGATGTAGGTCCAAAAATTATTGATGTTAGTAAAAATTTCTTAGTGATGGAATATTTAGAAGGAGAAAAATTTAGTGATTGGATTGAAATGTTAAAATGAAAAGGAAGTACCAAAAAATTAAAAATTACAATTAAAGATATTTTAGAAGATTGTTATAGATTAGATCAAATTGGTTTTGATCATGGAGAGTTAAGTAATATTTCAAAACATGTGATTGTTGGAAAAAATAAAGCAACTTTAATTGATTTTGAAAGTGCAAGTACAGAAAGAAGACCTTCTAATGTTACGTCAATTACTCAAGCATTTTTTATTGGTTCAGGTATTGCAAAACAAGCGCAAAAAATTTACAAAAATTCCCCTAAAGAAAAAATAATTTTAGCATTAAAAAATTACAAGCAAGAAAAAACACGAGAAAATTTTGAAAAATTGCTAAAAATTTTGAAATTATAATGGGATCAGCAGGATTTGAACCTGCGACCACTAGCCCCCCAGGCTAGTATCATACCAAGCTAGACTACGATCCCTAAATTCACAGGCACAAAATGAAATTATTAAATCGTCGTATCTAGAATCAACAATATGAAAATTTGTAATATTTGTCATAAAATTTCTGCTACCGACAAAGACCATACAGATTGTGTTCAAAAAAGGAGTATAGAGATTGAAGATGAAAATTTCAAAAATAGTATAGCTGAAAAATTAAATCTATCAAAAAATAATCAGGATTTAGGTATTGAAGTAAAAGCCATTCTTGAACATTTAACTAGAGAAAAGGAACATAATGATAAATCATAACCATTTTGATAATCTCTCTTTTTCAAAATTAATTTTTTTAGAAAGATTTTCAGATGTGGATTCTGTTAATTTAGTTGATGGTTTTTGATTTGTAAACATATCAACCTCAATAATTGATGCAGTATCTCTACCAGATTCTAAAAAGCACCCACCTTTACCATCAAACAAAAGTGATTTTTCATTTAATTCAATTTTAGAAATAATATTTTTTGCAACTGTAATTCCTTCTCCTTCTGCAAAAATTCCAGCTTTTGGAACAGCGATTAAATCAGTTACAGCTAAAGTTGTTACATCACCAACTGCAAAAATATTTTCAAATGGAGTTTTACAATCTCTATTAATAGGAATGAATCCAGGTTCTTTTGCTAAATTAGAATTATAGATCACTTTTGGTGCAATATGTGGTGGAATTGCTAACAAAATGTCAAAATCATATTCATTATTTTCAAAAATTAATTTTTTTGGTGCTACTTGTTTAATTTTTTCTGAATTATGAAAAGTAATTTTTTCTGAATTTATTAAATCAAGAATTTGTTTACTAACTTCTGGCCCTGCTGCTGGTAGTGTGATTGGTGCAGGAGTAAAAAAGTCAATTTGAACAGAATCTCGTACTCCTCTTTTTCTAAGCATTGAATCAACTAGTAAACTAGCCTCAAAAGGTGCTGGTGGACACTTGTAAGGCATTCCCATTATTGCAATAGCAATTTTTCCAGACTCTATTTGATTTAATTTTTGATTAATTTCATTTAATTGATTATGATCATACAAATTAAATCCATTATCATTTAATCCAGGAATTTTTTCTGGAGCTAATACGGCTCCCATTGAAATAATTAAAAAATCAAATGAAATTTTTTCTGATATTGTTTTAACAAAATTATTTTTTGTGTCAATTTCAATTATTTCATCTTTGAGAAAACCAATTTGTTTTTTTGGTAATTCTTGTAATGAGCCAATGGAATTTTCAAAAGTTCTACTTCCATTCATGATCCATAATTTGGCGTAGCCAACCATAAACCAGTCTTTTTTATCTATAATTGTAATATTGACTTTAGAAGAATCTAACGAATTTCTAATTTCATTTGCTGCTGATAGACCTCCAAATCCTCCACCTAAAATAACCACATGAGGAATTTTTGACAAAACTATTTTTCTTGTGTTGTAGGTCTAATCAAAACTTCATTAACATTAACATGTGATGGGGAATCTACAGCATACAAAATTGCATTTGCAATATCCTGTGCTTGTAGAGTTTCCATTTTTTTTCCATTTTCTACAAATTGTTTAAGAGATTCATCTGTAATGGTGTCAGTTAGTTCTGTTGCAACTATTCCAGGTTCAATACTAGTTACTCGAATATTTGATCTAACACTAAATTCTTGTCTTAATCCTTCAGTAAATGCTGCAACAGCAAATTTTGTTGCACAATAAACACTACCAGCAGGAAATACCACTCTTCCAGCTACGGATGAAAGATTAACTATATGACCAGATTTTTTTTCTTTCATATGAGAAATTACTGAGCCTGTACAGTATAACACACCTTTGATATTTACATCGACCATTCTATCCCATTCATCAACTTTGAGATTTTTGAAAAAGCTTAATGGCATTAAGCCAGCATTATTTACTAAGATATCAATTGAACCCCATTTTTCTAAAACTGCTTTAGCAAAATTATCACATTCTTCACGTTTTGTAACATCTAATTTTTGAAAATGAACTTCTCCACCTTCAGCAATGATTTTTTTAGATAATTCTTCTAATCTATCAACTCTTCTAGCACCAATTGCAACTTTAACACCTGCTTTTGCAAGTGTAATAGCTGTGGCCTCTCCAATTCCACTACTTGCACCAGTAATTATTGCAACCTTACCATCAATCATTTGTAATCATTTGATTTTTTTTTATCAATACTAAAAATGTTTAGAAAATTTTGTGGTCAATGTCTTAAAACAAGTTTAAAAAATTCTAATAAGTTTTTTAAAAGAAAAAATTCATAGTAAATTATGATATCTGAAAAGTGTGCATATTGTGGGGATATGACAGATATGCCATTTCATTGCAGTTATTGTAAAGACCCATTTTGTTCTGAACATAGATTACCTGAAGAGCATCGTTGTGTAAAATTAAGACAAATAAGAGCAGAAAGATTTGGACAAAGAAAAGTAATTCGAGACGGAAATAGAGGAAAAGGAAGTATTTTCAAAAGATTCTTTGGAAAATAATTAAATCAATAAGGACTTTTTTCAGGAGAGATTTTTGCTCGTCTACCTTGATAAACTAAAGCAATTGCTAGAGCAAACATAACCATCGCAGTTAATGGAAAATTTTGTGGTGCAGGTAAGATAAACCAATAGTAAATACCAAATCCAGCAGACACAACTGCTTGAGTCCAAAGTTTTATCCATTTAGGAAGTTTGATTAATCTACTGATTATTTCAACAACAAAAATTCCAATTACGGGATAAATTGTATAAAATAGAAAATCAATTACGTCTACACCAGTATGAGACATATTTTATATGAATAATAGGTATAATTTTTACCTAATCTTCCCATCTAACTTTAGTTGCAATATTTTTAGCAATTAAAGCCTGAGCATTTTCGTATGGAATTGTAGCAATATCTTCAACTTTGAATGGTCCATATTTTTCAAGATCTGCACCTACAATTTCATCTACATCTTCAAGAAACCTTACAACAATTTTTTTAATTTTATGATTTTCAGCTAAAGATTCAAGAAATTTTGATTTTCCATTGATTGTTGCTGAAAGAATCATTTCAATTCTTTCATTTTGTTCATCTTGAGAATCTATAATGAATTTCTCCTCATCTAAAAGATAACCAATATCATAATCATTAGAGTTAGAAATTTTTTCTAATCTAATATGTAACAATAATGATGTCAATTCGGTAGCCATTTCTATCATTGTTTCTTTGATTTTATTTTCTACACCTTCAAATTCCTGTTTTTTTAAATTTCCAATAAAATCCGATAAGTTTCGATAGAAATTAGGTTTAATTTCTAACAAAGAATCATTTTCAGTTTCTCGTAAAACGATATTATGTAATGAATTGATATCAATAGGATTTGATTCGGACATTTCTACCTAATCCTTAAATGCTGGTTGTATTTGTGTTTGATTGAAGTATAAAATTGCCATATAAAGTCAGTCACGGAAAAGCTATGCAAATTACGTATTCACCTGACGAAGTATTCTCAAGAATTCAACATGAAGGAATTCAGTTTATTGATTTACAATTTACTGGTTTAACTGGACACTTTCACCATACTACAATTTCAGCTAATACATTCACTCCAGAACAAATGAAGAATGGTTTACCAAAATTAGATGGTTCATCAATTGTAGGTTTTACAACCATAGATGATTCAGATTTATTGTTAAAACCAGATCCAAGTACATTTGCAATAATTCCTTGGATGACTGAAAATAAAACAGCTAGACTTCTTTGTGATGTGTATTGGGGAGAAGATAGAGGAAGATTATCTAGAGATCCAAGAGGTATTGCTCAAAAAGCTGAAGAATATATCAAAACTCAAGGATTTGATTATAGTACATGGGGTCCTGAAGTAGAATTTTTTGTTTTTGATAAAGTTCATTGGGATGTATTAACACCTTACAAAGGACAATCATATTCAATTGAATCAAAAGAAGCACCATGGAGTAATGATGGTGATGGGTATCCAATGGGATTACAAGAAGGCTATTATCCTACAACACCATCAGATACACTAACACCTTACAGAAATGAATGTGTAAATATTCTCAGTAAAAATTTTGGAATTTTATGTGATAATCACCATCACGAAGTTGCAACAGCAGGACAATGTGAGATTGATATCATGTATGATCATATGACAAATGCTGCAGATGCTGCACAATCTTACAAATATGTAATTAAAAATGTCGCACAAAAATATGGAAAAGTTGCAACATGTATGCCAAAACCAATTGCAATGGATGCTGGTTCTGGAATGCATGTTAATGTCAGTTTATGGAAAGGAAAGGATAATGCATTCTTTGATCCTGATGACGAAATTGAATTGAGTCAACTTGGCAGATACTTTTGTGGAGGAATTATTAATCACGCAAAAGCACTATCTGCAATTTGTAATCCAACTACAAATTCATATCATAGATTAGTTCCAGGATATGAAGCTCCTGCCTATATTGCATGGAGTTCAGGAAATCGTTCTGCTATAGTTAGAGTTCCAAAACATTTGAAAGGAAAACAACATTCAAAATTAAAAAGATTAGAATTTAGAGCACCTGACCCATCATCAAATCCATATCTTGTCTTTGCTGCAGTAACAGCAGCAGGAATGGATGGAATTAAAAAGAAAATGGATCCAGGTGACCAAGTACGTGATGATATATTTAAAATGACAAAATCAGATAGAGCTAAACGTGGAATTGGAGTTTTGCCAAAAAGTCTTGGTGAAGCATTAGATGAATTAGAAAGTGATAGGAAATTCTTGAGTCCAATTTACACTAACGATGTTGTTGACAAAATTATTGAATTAGAACGAAGAGATCAAAGAGAAATTGCAATTAGACCACATCCTCACGAATTTTATCTTTACTTTGATGTCTAAACTCTTCCAGTTAATTGAAAAATAAAATACAACGAAATTCCAATTAAGACAAATCCACTTCCAAAAAATATTTCTCTTTTTGTTTCTGATGTTGTAGCTCTATACAACAAAACACCACCGGCTAGACCTAAAAATAATACTAAAATTCCACTAATTACTGGTTCAAAACTTGTTTGTGTAATTATAGGATAAAAGATGCCGGATAATAATGCAAAAAATACAACTAGGTAACCATACTTAAAACCGGATAAAATTTTTGATGAAGCGTTCATAATAATTTGTAAATTATTTATCAAATAAACTTTTGAAGTAAGAAAATTTTCTAATGAAATTACATCATTCCGCCCATATCAGGCATTCCACCCATTCCAGGTGGCATTCCGCCCATTCCAGGTGGCATTCCAGGTGGCATTCCAGGTGGCATTCCTCCTTCTCCTCCACCGCCACCACCAGAACTTTGGGTAGCGATGACATCATCAATTCTAAGAATCATACAGGCTGCTTCAGCTGCTGCTGAAACAATTTGTAGTTTAACTGCTAATGGTTCAATAATATCACTTGATTTCATATTTCCAATTTTACCTTTCATTACATCAATTCCAGTCCATTTTTCACCTTTCTGTTGTTTTGAACGTAATACTGTAAGAGTGTCAATTGGATCCATACCTGCATTTTCAGATAGTGTTAAAGGAATTGATTCTAAAGCATCTGCAAATTTTTCTGCAGCTAATTGTTCTCGTCCTTCTAATGATTTTGCCCAACCTCTAAGTTTTGTAGAAGCGTATGTTTCAGGTGCACCACCTCCAGCAACAATCTGTGGTTTTAAAATTACATCTTTTACTACCATTAATGCATCATGAACAGAACGTTCGACTTCATCAACTACTCTTTGTGAACCACCGCGTAAAAGTAAAGTTACAGATTTTGGATGTTTACATCCTTCAACAAATACCCATTTATCTTCTTCAATTTTTCTTTCTTCAACAACTTCAGCACTACCTAAATCTTTTTCAAATAAATCATCTAAGTTTGTAACAATTCTAGCACCTGTTGCTTTTGCAAGTTTTGTTAAATCACTTTCTTTAATTCTTCTAACTGCAATAATTCCTGCTTTTGCCAAATAATGTTGTGCCATATCATCAAGTCCTTTTTGACACAATACAACATTAGCTCCTGAACCAATTACTTTGTCAACCATAGTTTTGAGCATTCTATTTTCTTCATCTAAAAATGATTTTAGTTGTTGAGGATTTGATATGTTAATTTTTGCGTCAGTTTCAGTTTTGCTAATTTCTAATGCAGTATTTAGTAATGCAATTTTTGCGTCAGTAATTTTTCTAGGCATTCCACCATGAACAATTTCTTTATCTAAAACAATTCCTTGAACAATCATTGAATTTTTGATAGAACCACCAGCTTTCTTTTCTACCTTAATATCATCTATGTCTACATCATATGTTTCACCTTCTTTTTCAGAAACAGCGATAACGGATTTTACAATAATATCTGCAAGTAAATCAGAATCTTTTCTAACTAATTTGGTTTGCATTGAAGTTTTTGCGATTTTGTTTAACATATTTTTATCAACTGAAGAAATTGAGTCTGCTATTTCTTCAAGATATTCTTTTGATTTTCTAGCAGCTTTTTTGTAACCATCTACAATAATTGTTGGATGAACATCTTGATCAATTAATGATTCAGCTTGTTCTAATAAAGCACCAGCTAAAACAACAGCTGAAGTTGTTCCATCACCAACTTCATTATCAGTAGTTTTAGAAATTTCAACTAGCATTTTTGCTGCTGGATGTTGAACGTCAATTTCTTTTAGAATAGTTGCACCATCATTTGTAATTGTAACGTCACCTAAGGAATCAACTAACATTTTATCCATTCCTCGTGGACCTAAACTGGTATGAACTATTTCAGCAACAATTTTAGCTGCTCCAATATTGTTTTTTTGAGCATCTTTACCTTTAGTTTCTGAACCGCCTTCTTTTAGCAGTACAACAGGCATATTTCCTTTTGAAGTTGCTTGCATACCCATAATTGGCAAAACTCCAGATTCCCCTTTTATACCTTCCAGATCAATATGGTGGAAAATGATTTGATATCGGTGTTTTTAAATTGGGAAAACCAATTCGTAAAATATGGTAAAATCACAAAACAAAGAATCTTACAATAAAATATTTTCAAAATTAAAAGAACATCATAAATGGTTTGAAAATTCAATTCCATTAATTGCTAGTGAAAATATTCCAAGTCCTGCAGTCAGAGAAGCAATAATTTCTGATTTTGGTAATAGATATGCTGAAGGTTGGCCTGGAGATAGAGTCTATGCTGGATGTATCTACATTGATGATGTAGAAGTAGAATGTATGAAATTAGCTAAAAAACTATACAAAGCAAAATTTGCAGATGTTAGACCTATTTCTGGAGTAGTTGCAAATTTAGCAGTATATTCGGCTTATTCAAATCCTGGTGATGTAATGATTGCTCCATCTATTCCTGCTGGTGGACATATTTCACATGGTAAAAAAGAGCATTCTGGAACAGCAGGATTAGTTCATGGTTTAGAAATTGAATTTTATCCATTTAATGCTGAAGATATGACAATTGATGTAGACAAAACTAAACAGAAAGTTAAAGAACTCAAAAAAGATAATCGTCTTCCAAAAATGGCAATGTTTGGTGGTTCATTATTCTTATTCCCACATCCAGTAAAGGAATTATCAGATTTTCTTAAAACATATGACATTCATATCAATTATGATGCAGCTCATGTTGCAGGATTAATTGCTGGTGGAAAATTCCAAGATCCTTTACGTGAAGGAGCCGATACAATGACTATGAGTACACACAAAACATTGTTTGGTCCTCAAGGTGGATTAGTTTTAGGTTCTGAAGAACATGAAGAACCAATTAAGAAAGCAACATTCCCAGGATTGACTAGTAGTCACCACATCAATAACATGGCAGGTAAAGCTGTTGCATTTGCTGAAGCATTGGAGTTTGGTAAAGATTATGCAGCTCAAATAATTAAAAATGCAAAAGCATTTGCTGAAGCACTAAATGATGTTGGATTCAAAGTATTAGGTGAAAGTAGAGGATATACGCAATCACATCAAATTGCAGTTAATGTTTTAGATTATTCTGATGGTGGAAAAGTTGAAGCTGAATTAGAAAAAGCTAACATTATTGTAAATAGACAACTTATTCCTGGAGATATCAAAGCTGGAAGAAATTATTTCCATCCAGGAGGTATTAGATTGGGTGTATCTGAAATTACCAGATTAGGAATGAAAGAAAATGAAATGAAAGAGATTGCTACATTCATCAAACAAATAATTATTGAGAAAAAGGATCCAAAGAAAATTCTTCCAAAAGTAAAATCCTGGAGAAAAGACTATCAAAAAGTCAAGTATTGTTTTGATAAAAAATTAGGTGCTTACGAATACGTCAAATTAAGATAATTTTATGCGTAATCAGTAAGTAGTGACTGGTCACCTTGACCTTTTCCAAAAACTAATTCAATTTCATCAGATAAAGCATGGATTCTTCCACGTTGATATTCACCAACATCATATTTGTCCACTAATCTTTTTGCAAGTTTTAGATATTTTTCTACAGAACCTCGAGTTATTGTTGCAATTAATTTATGTCCACAAACACAGGTTTGGATAAGAGGCATTCGACGATATGATTTGCCACATGCAGTACATCTAAAACTTTGTCTAGCATATGCTCTAAGATTTCCCATAATATCTGGGACAAGATGTGTTGAAATTACATTTGAGACAAGTTCAGATGGATTTACCACATTAATCAATTCAGCATTTTTTACTTGCATATCAAATTTGTCAAGCATTGAGCCTAAAGTTGAATATGCACTTCGTGATTTAGAAGTAGTTAACGATGATGTGAAATGAGTAAAATGATAATCAAAGAATTGTCTTTTAGTTTCTAATCTAGATTTAATTATTTCAACTGATGTCACGTCAGATGCTTTACTTTGTTGAATTGTAGATTCAAAAAATTCGAGAGGAAAAATTTTTGTTACTTCAAGATTATGTGCCTGAGGTTGGGATTCATGTGGTAAGACTAAAGGTTGTACAAGTAATGGAGCATCCATTAAACCTCCTATTCTATCAGATAGAAATTGTCTTGAGAAATTTAGTAAGCTATCCATTAACAACATTATTGAATCTGCATCACCATCAGCATCACGTCTCTTTGCTGAATGCCAATTTGGTGTACCAAAGCAAACATGAGTATCAGTATATCCAATAACTCTACCTACAATTCCAACTGAGGTATGTGGTGCTAAACCAATTATTAGATGACCAATTAATTCCTCAGGATTGTTAACATTGTAAAATGAAGATTTACCATAGAATTTTGTTAAAAGAGTATCAATGTATTTGCAAGTGGAAACTAGATATTTTCCACTCTCTTCAGGAATTACTACATCTTGCATTCTGAGTTCTATGATTTGATCAATATTTTCTAGTGGTTTTCCATCAATATCATGAGAATAACCTAATTCCTTTAGTTTTTCAATAGAAGTTCCAATCCAAGATGGCTTGAATTGAGTTAAAGGGGAATTTGTTGCATCAAATCTAATAGTACCATCTTTGAATGTTGTTAGGCCAAAAGTTTGACGTACTAATCCCTTTTCTAACGGTTCAGCAATTTTATCTTGACTGATTAATTCCTTAAGTCCTTTGAATGGTTCTTTTGCACGTAAACCCATTTTTTCTTGTGCTAAAAGTAGTCGTGATTTTAGTGGAAATTCTTTATGTGAATGTGCTGGAGCCTTCTTTTTACATTTTTCACAAAATGGTTCTGTTAACGTATCTCTACAATTATTACATCTAAAAATAACTGAAGTTTTCTTACCACAATTTGAGCAATTGATTCCTATTGATGGTTCGTTACATTGTTCACAAAACCTGTTATGAATATTAGCAAAAAAATGCTCATTTCGTGATGCTTTAAGCAAATCTCTAGTAGGTCCTCCTTTATCAGAAATAGGAAATAAAGTATGAGTGGGTGGTTTCATTTGTCGTGGAGCAGCTTTTTCAGGTCTGCCTATTCTAACTCCGATAGACGTTGAAAATTTATTATTAATTTTAATTTTTGATGAAATTGATAAAATTTCAGGTATTGAAAGATCATTGATTTCTGGTTTTGTTAAAAATAATAAATTGAAGAAAATTTTTGCTTCTTCATTTTCTAAGATAATTGATTGATTTTCAACTTTATGTGGGGTTCCTAATTTTTCTAAAATTTTCTTTTTTTCTGTTGAGTATTCAATTTTGTTTTCATTAACATTTTTTGCTTGTAAAAGTTGGTCTAATTCTTCTAATGAAATTTTATCCCAATAATAGAGATAATGTGGATGTAATGAAAAATTATAATCAAGTGAAATTTTTAGTGCTTCATCTACTGAAGGTGTTTTAATCAAAAATTGTTCTAGAAATGGATTTTTAGCCTCAGATTTTGAAATAATTTCCTTTAATTGTTCAATCCAAATTTCTTCCACATATCCAGAAGGAACTAACTGAGCATTATTTTCAAGAAAGTCTCCAAATGTAATTAGAATATCTCCAAGATGAAGAATTTTTTCAATTTTATTTTTAATTTCAATTCCATGTTTGACATCTTTAATTTTAACAACGTCTCCGTTTTGAAGACGAACAGTTGGAGTTTCAATAGTATCGACAAATGCTACAGTTGCACCTTTTCCAGGAATATCAATTTTAACTTGTGTTCCAACTGCGATGGTATGATCCAAGATTTCTGCAACTACTGGATGAAATCCTACTGCTGCAAACCCAGTATTACATGCTCTTCCATATCTGAGCCTAAATCCACCTAATTTGTTAGGCATAGATAAGACAGATCTGCCAGTAATTACTTCTCTCATTCTTTTTGCTGCAGCATCTTCTTGGTTATCTCCAGTTTGAACAGCACCTTTTAGATCATTGAGCCACTCCCAACCGTCTAAATTGTACATTTCAATTCTTTTGAGTAATTTTTTAGATCTTCCAATCAAACCGTCATTTAATACACGTAAAGCCCCACCTCTGACTCTGTCTGTCTGGATTCGAGTCATTCCTTTATGATTTACGACTTCAAATGGATCAGTATCAACTCCAGCTAATTCAACTGGAAGATTTGATATTACATGTTCAATATCTTCATCTAAAATATGAAATTGAAAACTACTAGCCTCTCTTTCATAAATTCTCAATTCTTCAACAAATCTACCGGTTTCATCATCAAAGGAATTTGCTTGAAATTTTGATAATCCTGCAATTTTTCTAACATGATCTGCAATTAATAATGTCACTGCAGATTCAGTTCCTCCAGCTGAACGCATTGGTCCAGCAATTGAAACCGAAAGATAGTCTGTTCCATCTTTATTTTTTTTAATTTTAACTTCACTAATTCCTTGTAATGGTGCAATTGTTACTCCTTCAGTAATTATTGCTAACCCTACACGAACCGCAAGATCAAGTTTTTCCTCTAAGGGTGCTTCTGGAAGAGAATATTTTCCTAATGCAATATCTTTTGCTAAAATTAATGCAGAAAGCTCTTTTCCGTTGATTTTTAAAATTTCTCTTAATGGTTCAGCAATATCAATTTCGTGCATTTTTGCAACCCTATCTGCTAGATCAAATGCGATTTTCGGCTCAATTATGCCTGAAGAATCAACTAGAGTAGATTTTGCTAATGCTGCGTGCTCAAAAATTGAATAGGTTTCTTTTGAGAGATTTGAATAATAATTTAGATAGTAATCAGGCATTTCAATACCACGAATACGAGAAATTGCGTCGTTTTCAGACATAATTGAATATTATTACTAACTTCTTTGAATTGCTTTTGCTATTTCTTCTAATTTTGATAAACTTCCGCCCTTTTCTAGAAAAGTACCTATAACTAATGCATCAGCACCAGCTTTAACAAGATTTTCTGCAGTTTCAACATCTTTAATTCCACCACCAACTATCAAGAATCCATTGAATGTGTGTCTGACAGTTTTTACCATTTCAGGAGTTACACTTGATTTTGCACCAGAACCTGCTTCTAAGTATACAAATCTCATACCAAGAAATTGTGCTGCCAATGAGTATGCTGCAGCAATTTTTGGCTTTTCAAATGGAATTCCTCTAGCAGAACCAACAAACCAAGCAGATGTACCATCTCCTATGACCAAATAAGCAGTTGGAAGTGGTTCTAATCTAAATTTAGCAACACTTGGAGCTGCTAAGGCTTGTGCTTGAGTAATGAAATAAGGATTTTCAGAGTTCATCAAGGAACTGAATAGTATAGCATCAGCATCAGGCACAACACCGGTTACATTTCCAGGAAATAGAATTATTGGAATTTGAATATTTTCTTTAATACCTTTAACAACTTGAGACATTTCAATTTGATCAGTTGCTGATGATCCTCCTACCAAAATGGCAGAAGCGCCTATCTTTTCCACATCTTGAGCAAGCTTACTTGAAGCCTCTAAGTTTGATACTTCTGAATCAATTAAGACAAATAGTAATGCATTTTTTTTCTCTAATTCAGATTTTAAGAAGGATTCTACTTTTCCAGCCATAGTTTTGGTTTGTTTATGACACTTTAAAGTTTAATTGGAATGTCGGTATACAGTTTTGTATAGCTATGGCAGAGTCTAAAGAATCCAATTTTAACAACATTATTAGGAAAATTATCAAAAAATCACTGTTTACAGAGCGACAAATTGAAATTATTTTAAATCAAAAGGATCTTTTAGAATCAAGTTTTTCCATTTCTAAAGGTGCGTATTATAGGCAAGTAGGTCAATCTAGAGAGAAATTAGTCGCGTTATTCTACTCAATCATACTTTTACGTGGTTTAGGCATACTTTTGCCTGATGATATTGATGTGATTTCCAAACTTTCTGAACAAATAAGCGTGATTAATGAGAGTGATATTTTTCCAGAAAGAGAAGATGAAGTGATTAGTGTGATAGAGAAGTTAATCAGACAGGCGTCAAATATGTGATTAGTGTGATTTGATAGAAATATTCAATGAATGAATGAATGTGATAGTGAATTTAAAATTGTGATAGATTGTGTGAGATTGTTAATCTAAAGTGTGAAATAATATTGGTCAATCACAATAAATCACTACTTAGGCATAGAATTTGTGATGTTAGTAGAAATTCCTGATCCTGAAGTGATTTTAGGTGTGATTTTAGCATTTTTGATAGGATTGGGTAGTTTGTATTTATTCTTCAAAGTACGTCCATTCATTAAATCTAGTAGTGATATCGCAGATCCTACTCAATCAGAGCGTTTAGAGTATTATGAAAGACAGTTAATTGATATGAAAATACGCCTGGATGCATTAGAATTACAAGGAATTGAGGAAAAGCCTGAGGATCCTAATCTAGAATTAAAACAATTCGTGCAAAAGTTAGTTGAGGAAAATAAGGAGCCTGAAAAACAAATTGAGGTAGTTGAAAAGCCTGAGATTGTAGTTGAAAAGCCTGTTTCTGTGCCTAATATTCCCAATATTGAGCATGTGAGCCCAACAGACTATGTGTTACGCCTTATCACAAACAAAGCTATGACATCACGTGATATACAAATCACAACAAAGAAGAGTAGAGAGCATACTTCAAGGTTAATGAAGAAGTTATTTGAAAGTGGATTAGTTGACAATCCAACTGTAGTTTAGATAGTTATACAATATTTTGAGGATAATTTTAAGCCAAATAATGAAATTTAGGGTCAAATTTCTTCTAAATTTTATTTATTTATTAAATTAGTAAATTATTAAATTATATATATTATTAAATTATAATCATATTATGTCTGTACAAGAAAATGAAGTCCTGGTAAAGATTACGTCTGCAGGTACAATATCAATTCCAAAACAATTTAGAAAATTTATGGACGTTCAAAAAGGCGAATATGTTAAAATGATTCTTGGTAAAGATAGGTTAATTGTTCGTAAAGTAACCATTAGTTGATGATTTATTGTTGTTTTTGGGTAATTTTGATGGATTGGTAGGTCCATTCTCTTCCAGTTCTTGTTCTTTCCACCCTGCCTTTTGATGCAAATCGTGATAAATATGTCGAAATTACACTAAGTTTTACGGGTTCATTGAACTCATCTTCGTATTTTTCAAGTATGTTTGTAGATGTGAATTTTCCCATTGGAAAGTATTTTTCTACAATATGTGAGATTTTAGAACCTGTTGAATCCATTTTAACCGATTGTTCTTCTTGATCTTCAATATTCATTAAATCCATCATTTCAAAAATTTTTAGTACTTTATCTCTGGTTACATTACCCTCCAATTTTATATCATAACGGGCCCCGTCAGCATCCTCCATATCTATTCTAATTCGTTTTTTTGCCATTGTTGAGATCATACAGATCTAATGTTAACGGTTGAACTGATCTGATCAGTTTTGTTAACATTGTTGTTTGTTAAGATTGACTGCCTAGCCCACGCCTAGGGTGTTTTTTGTTATTAACAACTTGTTTGTAATTAAGCCCCCTTAATGACATAAATTTCATGCCTGGAGTGGAAATAAAGGGGTGTTTTTGGGATATTCACAGTGTTAATAGGATTGTTAACGCCTGGAATGGAAATAAAGGGGTTAAAATGAGGTTTTTTTTGATTTTCTTCACATATAATTAACAATTTGTTAACTAAGTTTTCAATCATTTTAAAACCCACACACCAATATTTCCACTCTATCTTTTTTTAATTTTTTTTTTTTTGAAAATCTAAAACTAACTAAAAATAATTAATGATAAACTAAACTAGAATTACTATAGTATTCTATACTCTCATAAATTAAAGAGAAGTATGTTGAAATTGAAAGGAAATGAAGGTGTCTGAGTATGTCTGACCCGATTGATAGAATGCTTGATGCAGCAGAATCTGGAAAATCAATAATAAAAAACCGTGAAATCTTACATTTTACCTATATTCCAAACACAATACTTCACAGAAATTCTGAACAAGAACAAGTCACACAATCACTATTACCAATTCTAAAACAATCTAGACCATCCAATCTTCTTGTATATGGAAAACCAGGTACAGGAAAAACATTAGTTGTAAAAAAAGTACTTTCAAAAATTCAAGAAAGGGTTGAAAAATCAAATTTTCCAATAAAATTAGTATATTCAAATTCTAAAAACGAGACTACATTATACGGATTATTAGTCAGTTTAGGAAGACAATTAGGGCTAAATGAAAAAGAACTACCAACAACTGGGCTTGCTATAAGTGAAGTATTCAAGAGACTTCTAAACAAAATCACTAATGAAAAACTAAATGCGGTTTTCGTCATAGATGAAATTGACTATCTAGCACAATTAGTAGTAAAAACTGGAAAAGACATTCTTTACCAACTAACAAGGGCAAACGAACAACTAGACGCCGGTTCTCTCACAATGGTAGGAATTTCAAATGACTTAACATTCAAAGAAAAACTAGATCCTAGAGTAATTAGCAGTCTTGGTGAGGAGGAAATTGTCTTTACAAACTATAATGTTGAACAAATTAAAAAAATTCTAGAAGAACGAATTAACGAATCATTTATCGAAGATGCAGTAGAAGAACCAGCATTAAATCTCTGTGCTGCCCTAGCTGGCGGAGAACATGGTGATGCTAGAAGAGCAATAGATTTGTTAAGAGTAGCAGGAGAATTGGCTGAAAGACAACAATCTGAGAAAGTCAATATTGAACATGTACGAGAGGCTTCACAAAAAATTGAAGAAAATAAAGAAGAGGCATCTCTAAAATCATACCCACTTCATGAAAAACTAGTCATATTATCAATAATGAAGGCCAACGGCTCGTCGACTGGAGAAATCTATACTCAATACAAAACTCTGTGTAAAACAGTCGGTAAAGACGAATTAACTCAAAGACGAATTACTCAAATGTTGAGTGAAATTGAATTATCTGGAATTATTTCTGGACGTTTGATTCACCAAGGAATTCATGGAAGAACAAAAAAATACAAACTAACTGTTTCTTCGGAAATAATAAAAAAATCATTCAAAGACGAATTAACTTTGCAAGACATTATTTGAGTCTGTACTATAATTTTCATGAAATACCTGAAAAGTTTTAAGATTCACAATTATTGCAAGTCCTGGGTTTGGTGTCATTCCTACGCTAGCCTGAAAGGGAGTTTGTTTTTGCCAAGAACCAGAATTAACAAGCAAAATACCTTTGTACATATCTAATTGGGCTTGATGAACATGTCCAACATGGAAGATATCTGGAGTGTCCTCAATTACTAATAGATCTTCTACCTCTGGTGCAATTGGTGTTTGACTACCATAAATCGGACTCAAATGCCTGGCTCTAAGCAAGTGTTTCATAACATTAGTAGGCTGATCATAACTCAATCCAGGCGTAGTTTTTACAATATCATCAATACTTTGACCATGAAACATTAGCACTTTGACACCATTTAATGAAACTAAGGCTGGATTACCAACCATCTCTACATTTTCTTTATTCCATAAACCAGAATTGTATTTTTGTGGAATTGCAGGTTGTGGTAGGGCTCTTCTTCCAGGATCGTGATTGCCTGGCATAATTACAATTTTGACATTTTTTGGAATTTTATCTAATAATTCTTCTGCTTTTTGTAATTGCTCTTCAATTGTTTGACAAACTAATTCTTTATTTTGATTAGGATAAATTCCAACACCATCAACCATATCTCCTCCAATTAAGACAAAGCGAATTTTTTTTGCAACAGGATCAGGACTAGAAATCCATTTTACAAATTCAGTTAATTCATCTTCCATGAAATATTTACTTCCAATATGCAAATCTGATAAAAATACAGCAAATACTTCACTTTCAGATTTATTGATTTTTTGATCAGGCAAATCAGGCATAATTAGGTCTTTAATCATTAATCCAGAGTTTTTTGCTGAAGTTACTCTTACCATTACAAACTGGTCTAGTAATAGAGTTCCAGCCGATTTTTGCAACTCCTCATCAAAAATTATACCTTCAAAGGAGCCTGAAGGGTCTTCTAACACTAATTTTGTAATATTTCGCTCAGCATTTCTGGCAGTCACCAATCCACAGACATAAACATCATTTTCTAATTTTGCTGATTTAACAACTGCAATTGATTTTAACATTTTTGATTCCGGTCTTTCTGAAATAATTCGTTTTAGTTTGTTAAAACGACTTGAAAACAAGGCATTGTATCCTTTAACACCTTCTCCAGAAGTGATTTTTAAAGAAGGATCTGATAATACCTTCAACTCATTTTGGAGACTTGGATCATCTTTAATTCCTAGATATGTTTCTAAATCATTTTGATTAATTTGATATTGTTTTTGTCTGGTTTTTTCTTTAACAATTTCTTTAATTATTTTCTCTAATTTTTTAGAATCAGTAATGTCATCTAAGATTTTAAATGCGTCAGGATGAATTTGAAATCCCTTATTTAACGCATAATTGAGTACAAAAGACAACTCTTTTTTCATATCAAAAAATATTATTTGGTTTAATTAAATCTGCTCTAAACTAACCCTCAAATATTGTTCATCAACGCAAACCTATGTGAATAAAAATAGAATTGTTTTATTTTTTGTTTTTTTAGCAATTTTTACAATCATCTTTCAATTAAGTTCAATGTCTACTGTTAATCAAGAAGAAGCAGATTTGTTTATGGTAGAATTTGAAAAATTAGTTGCAGATATTGATGCTTTTGGAATTTTTGTTCATAATACAACAATAGCATTACCCATGTTTATTCCAGGATTTGGTATTTTTTGGGGATTGTTTTCATCATGGTCTACAGGATACGCATTTGCAGCAATTGCAACATCTGTGCCTGAAGTAGCAAGTATTTCACCACTAACAATTTTGTTTTTAACACCTTTTGGATTAATGGAGATTTCCGCATACTCATTGGGAATTTCTCGAAGTTTTATTTTGATTAAAGCAATAATTAGTAAAACAAATCTATTTCAATTTATCAAACCTACAATTATTGAAATTGGTATTGTTGTAGCTCTTCTTTTGGTAGGAGGATATGTTGAATTTTACATGATAGAATTAGTTGAAAATGAAAGTATCGAAATACCTGGCTTTTAATTTAGAAAATTAATTTTCCCATTGCCATCTATAATTCATGTAAGAGTCTAAACTTGCTTGATTAAACACCATTACTGATAAATCAGAAAATTCCCTTCCTTCTAATTCCTTAACAGTTCCCTCAAAATTAGTTTCATTTTCAGTTGTAATTGCTTCAAAAACATGAACTTTCATTTTGGTAGTATCAAAACCGTTTTCTCTAAGATAGATTGCTATTTCTGAGGGCATGAAATGTTTGTCTGGTTGCTTTGGCCATGGTCTTGGAACTAAAACAACACTAAAACCATCTATCAATGCTTTTTGTAATTCCAATTTTTTATCTTCAATTGGTGTTGTAACATGCATTGTAATTACTTTGGATTTATCTAAAGGAACTTTTGCTCTAGATGCAGCTACTTGAATTGAACTTATTCCTGGAACAATTTCTACTTCTCCAAAAATTTCAATTAATCTATCTACAACTTCAGATTCTGAAAAATTCACATCTCCTGTAAATGGAATTACTAATGTTCTATCTCCAAGTTCAGGCAAAATTTTTTGATAGGATTTTTCTTGATCATTCATAGTAATTTCATAAATTTCCTTACCCTCTATGAGATGCTCTATTGTTTTTAGTGTGTATTTGTAGCCAATCAAGACATCACAATTTTGAACAATTTCTTTTACAATTTCTGTCACATATTTAGGAGAACCAGGCCCAACACCGACAGCGTAAACTTTACCCAACTTTATTTCATAAATTATTGCCTTTCTTTAATATATTGAACAAAAGGCTCCCAATCTACTTTTAGGAACTTTGTTGGCTCTTTTAGAGGATATTTGACCCAGTCTTGGGCAACTGAATACTGAAAATTCTCTTTTTTACCATCTTTTTCATATTCCATATACAACACACTGCCCCATGCTTCTTCTTTAAATTCAATTTTATCAATTTCATTAAATGCCAACTCCACATTTTTAGGATTTTTAATATCATTTGCTAAATCTTCTTCATTATACCCATCATGACGAATCATTGTATTTTTTGATCTAAGAAAATTAATCACTTGTCGTTGTGTAATTGCTTTCCACCAATTCACTTTTGATTCAGTTTTATGAACATATGAAAGATGTCTATCAGTTAAGACTAACATTCCTTCTCTACCACCAACTGAAAAAAATTTCTTAGATTCTCTCCACACTGAAACTACATGTGCCTGAATCTTTTCATCAGGATGCATATGAAGAATTTGTTTGGCTTTGTTAAAAACTAATACAATTGCCTTTTAAGTGAGATATTTTTTTTATGTTTATTGAAAAAAATTCTTTTAACTTTAATTTTTTCTTTAATTATAATTACTTCAACAACCTATGCTTTTGCACAAAGTTATGAAGATCCTGTTGTAATTTTAGAAACAACACAAGGAGAAATTATTATTGAATTATTTAGATTGGATGCACCAAATCATTCAGAAAATTTTCTCTTATTATCAAAAACGGGATATTATGATGGAGTATTATTTCATAGAATAATTCCAGGATTTATGATACAAAGTGGTGATCCAAATTCTATTTCTGGTGATCCTAATTCATGGGGAACAGGAGGAAAAGGTATTTTATCTGATAAAATTAATGCTGAATTTAATAACATTAAACACGATAGAGGAATTGTTTCAATGGCAAGATCAGCTGATCCAAACAGTGCAGGCTCTCAATTTTTTATAGTTCATAAAGAT